>Ga0134128_10000022_pt1 | contig 218086 bp, 186 predicted proteins | sample KB31754_FD_96462 | JGI IMG/M metagenome (GOLD analysis project Ga0134128, IMG submission 96462) | Terrestrial soil microbial communities with excess Nitrogen fertilizer from Kellogg Biological Station, Michigan, USA - KB3-175-4 | ecosystem: Environmental > Terrestrial > Soil > Unclassified ...
GCGTACAGCAGCCCTTGACGGCTGGCTATGGACCTACAACCATCGAAGACCACACCAAGCCATCGGGCGAGACACACCCATCACCCGCACGAACAACCTGCTCGGGTCTTACAGCTAGGCCTGGCCGCGGAGAGACGCGAAGGCCAGAAAACGACCTGTGGGCTGCCGGCGGCGGTGAGAGAAGAACCACGCCGGCATTTGAAAGGTGTCAAGTCCCGCAACCTCGATGTGCTCGCGCGCCAGACCGATACCGGTGAGATCGGCGACGTTGCCGGCCCAGAGGTCAAACAGATACTTCCCGGCGGAGCGTGAATGAATGACGTTCGCCGTGGGGAACTGCGCCCGCGCCCGCTCGGCCACATCGGCGCCGACCTCGTAGCTGGCAGGCCCGATCGAAGGTCCCACAGCGGCCAGCAGCCGCTGCGGATCGCTGCCAAACTCATCACACATGGCCGCGACGGTATTGCGGGTGACATGCTGAACCGTGCCCGCCCAGCCGGCGTGGACCACACCAACCGCAGGAGTCACTGGGTCATAGACGATCACCGGGACGCAATCGGCGAGCATCACGGCCAGGACGATTCCCGCCTCGCGCGTAATCAAGGCATCGGCGCCAGGCAGCGCATCCTCGACCGTCAGCGTGCCGCGCCCGCGCTCGGCGCTCCCCACCACTCGAACCTCCGCGCGATGCACCTGCTGGGCCATCGCGAAAGAGGACAGCGCCACGCCCAGAGCGCGCGCGACGCGACGCCGGTTCTCAAGCACGGCGGCAGGATCGTCGCCAACATGCAGGCCGATGTTGAGCGTGTCGTAAGGAGGCTCGCTGACGCCGCCGCCGCGACCGGTGCAGCCGGCGAGGAGCCCGGCCCAATGAGGCTTCAACAAGTCGAACTCATGAATCGCGAGCGGCGCGCGCGGGGCTGGCGCCCGCAAGGACTCGACGGAGTCCACTAGAAGAGACTCCCGATGCCGTTGATCGCGGCGCTGCCCAGCACCACCTCAAGCGTCACCCCCGCAATACCTACCAGCAGCGCCACGATCACAGCGAGGAAGTCCTCAAGCAGCACGCCGAGCGAGAGCAGCACCACGCCGAGCGCCGGCAGCGTGTCGAGTCCTGTGAACGGAGGAGCAAGGAAGGCGCCGACAGATCCACCGACCACGAGCAGCCCGAAAACGATGTTGCTCAAACGATGATTGAACAGAAAGCGCAGACGAGGTCGGGAGAAGCGCTCCAGCCAGCGGATCGTCTTCATCAGACCCGACAGGAAGCGCTGCTGCTTCTCACCTGCCAACTGGAGCTTGCGCCAGCGCTGCGGCAGCCAGATCTCCTCGCGGCCGGCGATCAGCTCAAGCGCGAGCAGCACGGCGATAACCTCGAACACATGGGTGGCGCCGCCGGTGGGCAAGGGCAGCGCCGGCACGCCAAGGAGCAGCACGAACAGCAGCGCGAAGCTCTTCTCCTCAAAGAGCTCGATAAAGCCGCCTAGGGTCTTCTCGCCCTCGCTTCCCAGCCAGCCTTCGAGCGCGTCGCTGACCTTCTGCGGCGGCGCTCCTGGCTCCCTCCCGGCAGGCGCTGCGTCCGGCGCGGTGGGCTGTGAGGGCGCAGGCATCTTCATATGACGATAGTCAGGGTCGCAGGCTGCTTAGCGCGGATCGGCGCGATCCAGGTTCCAATGGCGCGATGTCGAGCAAACCCACAACCAAGGCTCCTCATCCTCAGCGTGAGCGCGCGGCGTGACGTAGAAGCGGGTGATGGTGCGCTGTCCACCCTCATGGTCGCCATAGAGAATGTCGATGTACACCGCCGTGCGAGCTTGAATCGCCTCCCGCAGCTGCCCGTAAAGCGGATCGTCGGGATCGCGCAGAGCGGCTTGCCAAAAGTTGACATCGCCCGCGGGCACATAGAGGTCCCGAGCGAGCCAACGAAAGTCCCCGATCGCAGGAGGTGGCGTATCCGTGCCTACCCGCGTTGTCCACAGATGCCACCCGTGCAGCACCGCAAGCCCGGAGGCCACATTGCGCAGCGGAATAGCTAGATACAGGCTGTCCGCGGCTTCCTGAATCGCGGCAAGCCCGTCGCGCAATACGAGCCAATGGTTGTCTATATAGCCGACCTTCTGCGGCGGGTCCTGGGGACGGGCGTTGAACAGAACAGGGCGCAGCCCCACCTTCAAGGCCTGCTCAGATACGCGGGCCGCGCGGTTGGCCGAGCGAGTCGATGCGAACGTGGCCACCGCCAGGATCAAGGTTCCCCCGGCCGTGGCCAGCGAGGCGATCGTGCTTGTGTCGGCCATCGCAAGGGGCAGGCTACTAACCCGTCAGGATTGGGCTCCGAAGGCTCTCGGGGTATCCGACAGCAGCCAGGATCGCAAACCCGTCAACCAGCCCAGACGAGACGCCTCGGGCGAACTATTCACTTAAATTTGATAAGTGAGAAGTCCCTCTCTGGTCCAGCGTGGAATGCGTGTTGGCTGGATCGCAGCCGGGCGCTGGTTGCTATGGACAGTGTAAGTCTCTTACAGAGCTCCAGCGAGACTATGAACAAGCATATTTAGCCTTTTCGAGCGGGGCGCGCGTCGGCGTGGTTGTGTTTAGCAAGCTACATCTGTAGCATCATCGCATCGTTGCATAGCACCGCGTTGGGAGGCACACCCGAATGGCTCAGAGCCAGGTCAACGTACGGCTGGATTCCAGAAAGCTGGAGACCCTAGAGGCCGCTGCTTTTGTTGACGGTCGTACCGTGGGCGACCTGATTCGTGCAGCAATGGAAGATCTCGCCGACAGGCTGCAGGAGGAGGTCGCCGTACAGCTGGCCATACAGGCTCGTGACGAGCGCTCGCGAGCCTCAAACCCGACGGTCGTTGGATTTCCTACTAAGCATCGCGCACGGCGAGCCTCAAATGGCTAGCACCAGCCCTCCTCCCCCTGGACCTCGGTTCCCAACCTCCGTATTGATCTCGTGGCTGGGAATGTTCTGCGCATGCATCGCCCTCATCACGGTGTGGGTGATGCCGCTAAGTGTGCCGATTCAGATACTGGCCACGACGATCTTCGCCCTCGTCCCCTTGGGGATCCTGATCTACTGGCTCGGAGGCTTCATGGAGCATCGCCGCCGCAACCGAGAGGATTGATGTAGCTCCCGCGTGTCATCTCCACTAATCCACGCCCCAAACCGGGGGACAAGATCAAACCTCGCACCCGGTTGAGGCTTTGCGGCAGGCCCGGCGTGACTACGCGGTCATACCGGCTGCCACAGCTCGACCCGATTGCCCTCAGGATCGGTGACCCAGCCGAATCGACCGACACCCTCCATGTCCTGTGTCTCCTCGGCTGCCTCAGCTCCCTTGGCCCGCAATTGCGCGAGCATCGCATCCAGGTCGCGGACCCGGAAGTTGAGCATGGTCTGCTGGGCGCGGGACCCGAAGTAGTCGGTCTCGGACTCGAACGCCGCAAACACCGTCAGCCCGGCTCCCTGACGCCACAGGCCATTCTCATCGATGTCCAAACCAAGGCAATCGCGGTACCACGCGCTTAGGGCCGCAGGGTCGGTGGCCCTAATGAAGTAACCACCGATTCCAAGCACATTTTGCATGGCGCTATCTTCTCAGAACAGCGATTGCCACGACCGACGGGATCATGAACATCCCAAGGCCTTCGGAGGAACAGGGTGAGCGATATGAGCACCGGGCAGGGCAAGGTCGTCGTGAACAGATGCATGTCGCTTGACGGCTTCATCGCCGCTGCCGGCCATGTGATGGACTGGGGCGCTGGTCGCCAGCTCGCCGACTTCGTCGGCCCGGACGAGTTCCACGAGATCGCAGCGGCCACCGGCGCCATGCTGGTCGGCCGGCGGACATCCGACGTCGGAGACAGGATGGAGGCCGAGAAGCCGGGCAGCGTCGACTACCCCTTTTCCGGACCCATGTTCGTACTCACTCATCGGCCACCCGAGCCACCGAATCCGGGCATCAGGTACCTCACCGGTGACATCGAGGAGGCGGTCGCCACGGCGCGCAGCGCCGCGGGCGTCAAGAACGTAGAGATCCTCGGCGCCGATGTGGCCGCCCAGTGCCTGCAACGGGGCCTTGTCGACGAGATCCTGGTGTACGTGCTGCCGGTGCTGCTCGGCGACGGCGTCCGCTTCTCGCCGCCGAGCCTCCCCCGGATCGACCTGGAACCAGTCAGCGCCACGCGGTCGCGCAGCGTCACCATCCTCCAGTTCCGCGTCCGCAAGTAATCGCTGCGTAGCATTCCGCCGCTTGCGCGACCTGAGCCTGCCGCTCTCCGGAAAGTCATTCGGAGGAGACCCTCATCCTCCTCGCGAGCTGGGGCACCAGATCGGAGCCGGCCTGGAGCAAGTATCAGTGGCCCGGCTCTGCCGTCGGATCGACGACAACCACACCCGCGGCATCGAAGTCGCGTCGATTGAGAGTCACAACCGCCAGATCGTGTGCCAGCGCAGTTCCAGCAATGAGGCTGTCCTTGATCGGCATCGCGCGCCCTTCCGCGCGGAGCGTCGCCAGCAGCTCGGCCCAACGCAGACCCGTCGCGGCCTCCCACGTGATGCACTGCAACCTCTGCACGCCGTCCTCGAACCAGCGCTCCAGCCGGCTTCGGCGACGACCGCGCGGGAGCAGCAGGATGCCGAAACGGATCTCACCCAGGACGATCGGATCGACAGCAACCTCGGGCTCGTTGTGTCTAAGCCACTCGACAACACGCGCATCCGGGGCGGGCTTGGTCGCCTCCGAGAGGACATTCGCGTCAACCAGAAAGCGCGCCATACGATCAGCTAGAGCGAGTCGGTTGACTCCGACTCAATCTCTACGAACCAACCGTCCTCCGGACACGACCGCAGCCAGTCAACCAAGCCGCGGTTCGGCAGCGGCGTCAGCCGGGTGAGCCGGTACTCATCAGGACCGACCCGGTCGACCTCGAACTCCTCCCCGGCCTTGATGTCATCCTCGGCACGAAGCGCCGCAGGGAGAACGATCTGACCCTTTGTGGAGATGGTGGTACGCATAGGCGTAAGATAGCATCTTACTTGCTCTCTTGACGGTTCGGCCGAATGAGCCGGTCTCGGCAGGGCCGTTATCGATGATGTATATCCAGACGTGGTCAAGAGCATGCCTTGGTCAAGAAGGTGAGTCAGTGGCTAGGGCGGAAGACGGTCGAACCGCACGGTCGCTGGTTCGACCTTTGCCCTGAAGATGGACGCTCGGGGAAGAAGACCAAACCGTCGAGCACGTGTTGAGGCTCTGCGACAGGCTCTCGCTGGTCTTCGCTCAGCAGCCGACAGCATCCCGCAGCGTGCGACAGACCTGCGCCATACGCCGGGTAGACAGCAACGTGACCTGCCGCCGAAAAGATGAGCGCGGCAACGTGTGCAGGTTGTCGAAGTTGATGACGCACGGCGTTGGAACGCCGTCATCTGCCGGCGTGAGCGACAACTCGGAGACCAGCCCACGGCGTGTTCTCGTGAGAGCCGCAACCACTACCGACCCGATGCGATCGGCAACGGGATCCCGAGTCAACACAAGCACCGGTCGATCGCCCCCCGGGGTCCCGGCGAACCAAATCTCACCCCGCTGCATCGTTCCACTCCGCCCAGTCCTCGGCAGGCCCCCAGTCGGCGATCTCCGCGAGTGACTGCTCGGCATCGGTCAGAGGTGTCCGCGCCCATGCCTCAGCATCTCGTTCGCCGTTTAAACCAACAAGGTGTCTATGAAGGGCATCGCGAAGGATCTCCGAGCGATCCACTCCGAGAGTTTCCGCCCAATACTGCACCTCGGCAGCCTCGTCGTCTGGAAGGCGAAAGCTGAGCATTGTCATACACGCAATGCTAGCACGTATGACGCTTATTTCCTTCGGCACCATCTACATCGACACATTGCCAAGAGCTGACCCTGCTGAAACACGCAGGCATGACCAGGACCACGCCAGCCGGCGACGCACGCAGCCACCGGCGCTCAGGCAGCACATCGCCACAGCTGCAGCGCAGCCACACGCTGAGGCCTGCCTACGCCGCATATCTTGATCAGCAAGGGCTGCGAACGTTCGCACGTACGCAGATCCGCGTTTCGCCTGCTCTTTGCAGGGATCCGCTTCGCACCCATAGCCCGCTGGAATCCCCAGCAGGAGCACGAAGTTCGCGTTATTTCGCAGCTACCGTGCCTAGTGGAGCCTGGGGGAAGGAGAACAAAACCCGAACAAGAATCGCGGCTCTCCGAGAAGCCCTAGCCGCAGAGGCGACACGCCGGCATGGCTCGAGTCCCGTCTGATGCGAACCCGGACACAAAGTTGGAACCCGGATACTCTTCTTGAGCTTCTGATGGAGTCGGTAGCGCGGCAAGCCCGTCAGCGAGCCCTGGCACCGTGGTACCGAGACGATCCAGACTCAGCCTTACTCCTCCGGCGCTTGGCCCTCTGGCTCTGATGACGCGCTGGGGGTCGAACTGCACTTCGAGGACGCCCGAGATGGCGACAGGCACCTCCGGGATAGACCACTTCGCAACCGCGATTCGGTCGGTTTTGAGGACTGAGTTCTTCAGGAAGTTGATGTCCTTGAGCACATCTTCGTATTTCAAGCCGAGGCCCTCTCCGATGGCCCTGGGGGAGGACGCGACCTTGCGCTTGTACGTCTTGTTGACAATACCCCGGTTGTGGACGATGAGGTTGCGGTCCTCGACTATGCGAACGCCTCGCAGTAGGTCATCCTCCGACGCGAACAGCTCCAAGCCCGGACGCTCCAGGACACTTTCTGCAAGCTCTCCCAGGCCCGCGTACGCGAGCCTCTCAACGCGGCGCTCAGCCAGGGCGGAAACAAGGTCCTCCATCGTCTCGTGGCGGAGAACAAACTCCACATCGACTTTCTCGCTCGACCGCAACGCCTCAGGCCGGCGAGGAAGACGGCGGTAAGGAGATCCGCAACGTAGGCGAAGTAGTGGTCAACCGCGCGAGTGATCTGCAACTCGAACATCAACCGCCCGAACCGATCCATCTGTTTCTGGGTCGGTCCCTTATCCGGGTCGGCCTCAGCGGCTAGTTCGTCGGCGGGGTCGAGTCCGGTGCCTTCAAGCCGGTTCTGCAACTCGTAGATGCGGCCTTGGCGGCTCACCCAGGGATGAGCAGCACCGCACGAGTCGCAGAAGTCGGGCGCACTCCAATCGACGCCGGCGCCTCCGAAAAGGTAACCCCGGATACGGTGTCCGCAATTCTCGCACTGGACGATCACCGTGGCCCCGCAGGTCGGGCACTTTGGGGTCGGCCTGGTGCTCTGGATGTTCATCGACTGAACGTGTCCGCGACGACACACAGCGGCGGGGGCGTAGTCGTCGTTCATCACTCGCGCATCGTGGCGATCATGTGTACCCAGGTGTATAGCGCGTGCTAGCCCCTAGATGACTTGGGCGTGCCCTGGGCCTCGCTGAATGACACTGTGCGACGGATGCACGAAACAGCAAACCCCGACCCATCTTCTGTGGGCCCGGGGTCTACACGTAGAACCTAGTCTCTGCCGAAATGGAGACGGTGGGAATCGAACCCACGTCCGTGGTCGCGTAAAGGATGGCGTCTACGAGCGTAGCCTGCGCTCTGATCTCGTCCCCCGCTAGCCTCGCCGGCCGGGTTGCGGGGAACCAACTCTCTGAAGTGTCCCTAGCGCGGCAAGAGTGGACCGCTGCCAGGTAATCCTGCTATCTGATCCCGGGGATCCCCGCCGCAGGCGAGTGGGGCCCGAGACCTCGTGCCTTAGCTATTGACTAAGCAGCGAGGGCGTACTCGTGAGAGTCCGCACTTATGGTTTTTCCCGGGTGTTTTACGAGGCCGCCCGGGACCTCGGCTCGCAACCACCCCCACGAACCGACCGCGTCGAAGCCTGTCGTCCCCAGGAGTGCTTGTTGGTTGGCTCAGTTTAGCGCGGACGCCAGGAATGGCGGGCGCGCGGCGCTCGCCAGAAGAGCGCGCGCTGCCCGCGGCTGGGCCTGGGAGCGGGGGCGACCCAACCAAAGCGACGCGGTCCCGGGCCGCTTGAGGAACCCGCTCCGTCTGACCCGAAGGCCCGTCAGTTTGGGTGGCGCGGCCTTACACCTCAGTGGCCTCGCTCTTTGCGGCTCGGTACCGCGTCTAGGACCAAGGTAGCGCCGCCTTGAGAGCCCTGTCAAGAGCGCTCGCCTGGAGTTCCCGCACCCTGCGGAAATATCCTCCGCGCGCCGCCCCTGCGCGTGCCACCGTGCCGCCCTCTGCGCGTGCCACCTAAGCATTAGGCGCCGCTTAGAGTGCCTGCGACAATGAGGCGATGGAAACCGACCTCCCTATTGAGCAGCCGCCGCTGCCGGGGGTAATCGGGCAGCCTCTGCAACCTTCAGCGGAGAGCCCCTTCGGCGAGGAGCGCAAGTCCCTGCGTAAACGCGCTGGCAGCATCGCGGCCGGGGCGATCGCGCTGGTGGCCAAGTTCGCCGCGCAGCTGAAGCTGCTGCTGCTGGCGCTGCCCAAGCTCAAGCTCCTGACCACCGCCGGCACGGCGCTGGTGTCGGTGGCGGCCTACTCGCTGTTCTGGGGCTGGAGCTTCGCGGCGGGCTTCGTGCTGCTGCTGTTCGTGCATGAGATGGGTCATGTGGTGCAGTTGCGTCGTGAGGGCATCCGTGCGAGCACGCCGATGTTCATCCCCTTCCTGGGAGCGGTGATCGCGGCGCGATCCTTAGGCGAGAACGCGCTGGCCGAGGCCCGCGTAGGTTTGGCGGGGCCGGTGCTGGGGTCCTTGGGCGCACTGGTGTGCCTGATCGTGGGAGAGTCCAGCAGCAGCCACTTCTTCCTGGCCTTGGCCTACGTCGGGTTTCTGCTGAACCTCTTCAACCTGATCCCCGTGGTGCCGCTCGACGGTGGCAGGGCGATGGCCGCGATGGCCCCTGCGCTTTGGTTCGTGGGCTTCGGCGCGATCGTCGCGGCAGCCTTGCTGTTCCCCAATCCATTCATGATCTTGATCATCGCCTTCGCCGGCCTTGACCTGTGGCGGCGCTGGCAGCACCGCAGCAGCCGCACGCTGGAGAGCGCGGCCTACTACCGCGTGCCGCGTGCGGCCAGAGTGGCCGTGGCGACAGTGTATGTGGGCCTGATTGTGCTGCTCGCGGTAGGTATGGACGCGGCGTATGTAGGCCGCACCATCTCCTAGATCCCCACTTCAGCTTGCGCGCTCAGCTCAACCGCTCAGCGCCGCGCTTCGCGGATGCCACGTTCCATGTCGCGCTTTGACTCCCGCTCCTTGATCGTCTGGCGCTTGTCAAACAGATCCTTACCCCGCCCCAGCGCGATCTCCACCTTCGCCCGTCCTTGCGCGAAGTAGATACGGGTGGGCACGAGCGTGAAACCGCGCTCCTTGACCTGCTCCATCAGTCGGTCGATCTCGCGCCGGTGCGCGAGCAGCCTGCGTGGGCGCTCAGGCTCGTGATTCTCGCGCGCGGCGGGAGCGTAAGGCGGAATGTGCACGCTGTGCAGCCACAGCTCGCCCTCGCGCACGTTCACATATCCATCCTTCAGCTGCGCGCCGGACTCGCGCAGCGCCTTGACCTCGGTGCCCTGCAGCTCCAATCCGCACTCAAGTTTCTCCAGCAGCTCGTAGCGGTAGCGCGCGTAGCGGTTGGACGCCACGTCCCCCGCCCCGATCTTGCGCTTGCCCTTGGTCTTGGCCATTTGCCGAGCCTAGCCGGTCAGAGCGCGCGACTGAGATCTACGCGACCCTGCGCGGCGTCGATGCGCTTAACCGTCACAGAGAGAGGATCGCCCAGGCGCAATGTCGCTCCCGAGCGCTGAGCGTGGAGGATGGTTCCCTGCGAGCCCAGCTCCCACCAGTCACGCTCGCCGAGCGACATCCTGCGCACCGGCAGCATACCCTCGTACGGCGGCAGACCCTCGCCTCCCTGCGGGCCGAACACGATGAAGGCGCCCGCCGATATGAGTCCCACGACCTCCCCGGCGAAGACCTGCTCCAAGCCGCCCTCGAACAGGATCTGCTCCAAGGCGAAACTGGCGGCGATGTCATCGCCGTGGCGCTCGATCTTCATCGCCTCGCGCTCGCGTTCGGATGTCAACGCGCCCAGCTCAGGCAGCTCACCGCCACGGGGCGCGCGCTCGGAGTGAACGATGGTTGCGAGCAGAGCACGGTGGCAGATCAGATCCGGATAGCGACGGATGGGCGAGGTGAAGTGGCAATAGCAGGCCGAGCCCAGCCCAGCGTGGCCGAGGTTCTTGGGCGAGTACCAGGCCTGCTGCAAGGCGCGCAGCACGAGCGAAGTGAGAGCGCTTCGTCCGCCCGAAGGGGCAGCCGTGGCGTCCTTTTTGCGGGCGCGCGCTGCCACGGCGCGGATGTGGCGCTCAACGCGCCGGGATATCTCCCCCATCAGCTGCGCGGCCTGTGTGCGCGACATCCCTTTCGGCACCGGCGGAGTCGGCACGCCCAACGAGACAAGCTGCTCCACCAGGCGCTCCACGCTCTCCACCTTGGGCTGCTCATGCACGCGATAGAGGCAAGGTATGCGCCGCTCGAACAGGAGCCTGGCGACAGCCTCGTTGGCGGCGATCATGAGGTGCTCGATCAGGCGGTGCGACTCCGTTTGCGTGCGCTGCAGCACCTCGCTGACGTTGCCCTGCTTGTCAAACACAAACTCCGGTTCAGGCTGGTCGAGCGTGAGCGCCCCGCCACGGCTCGCACGCGCCGCCGCCAATGCGCCCGACGCCTCACGCGCGGCCGCCAGGGGCTCGCCCCAAGGCTCCTGCGCACGCTCGCGCCCGGCGAAGATGCGATCGACCTGCTCGTAGTCAAGGCGCGCATCGGAGCGGATCACCGAGCGGTGAAAGGAGGTGCGCACGACCTCAGCTCCGTGCAGGTCCATCTCCACCGTCAACGCCAGACGATCGCGGTTGGGCAGCAGCGAGCAGGCCTTGTTGGAGAGCGCCGCGGGCAGCATCGGTTCGACGGCCCCCGGCACATACACGCTGGTGGCGCGCCGGCGCGCCTCACGATCGACTAGCGAGCCGGGTGGGACGTAGGCGGCGACGTCGGCGATATGCACATACACGCGTACCCGCCCCTCGCCCAGCCGCTGCGCGGAGATCGCATCGTCGAAGTCGCGTGCGGAGCAGGGGTCGATCGTGAAGGTGGGTAGCGATCGCAGATCGCGCCTGGAGGTGAGATCCGCCTGTACGTCAAGCCCCTGTTCGCTTGCGCGCCGTGCCTCGCGCTCCACGGGCTTGTCGAAGCGGCGCGCAAGCCCACGCTCGCGCATCATCGCGTCGAGCGCCTGCTGGGCGCTCTGGCGCTTCTCCGGCGGCCAGGCGACACGGGTATCGCGCTTCTTCGTGCGAGGAGGGCTCACTGAGAACGCTTGGTCTTCGCGGCAAGCGCTCGCAGCGCCACGTCGAGTCCCTGCGGGGTGTCCACCTCACGGGCGGGTATCGGGACTTCCGGCTCGATACCCGCGCCCTGCTTGACGCCCCCGCCTCCGAGGTTGCGTCCATTGGGGGTGAAGTACTCGCCGACGGTGATATCCAAGGCCCCGCCGTTTGACAGCGGCTCCTCCTCCTGGAAGACCCCCTTGCCGAAGGTATGCGTGCCGGCGACCGTGGCGCGACGATGGTCCTGCAGGGCAGCCGTGACGATCTCCGAGGCCGAAGCGGTGCCGCTGTCGACCAGCACGACGACGGGGATCGAGTTCGAGATCGGATCGCCCGCCGCCCTCAGCGTCTGCGAGGGTTGCGTGCGCCCACGCGTGCTGACGACCACCGCGCCCTTGGGTAGGAACAGCGAGGCGATCAGCCTGGCCTCTTCGACGAGGCCCCCGCCGTTGGCGCGCAGGTCGAACAGGATGCCGCGAGCGCCTGCATGCAGCTCGTGCTGGATCGCATCGCTGACCTCGCCGTGAGCGCCAACGCTGAAGGTGGCGAGCCTGACGACACCCAGCTTGACTCCCGCGGAGGTGCGCGTGGCCGAGGCCACCACGGGCTCGGAGATGGTCGCCCGGATGGCATTGATGTTGAGCGTCTTGGTGTGGCCCGCCACTCGCCGCTGCACCTTCAGCCGCACGGTGGTGTTGGGCGGACCCTTGATCAACGTGGTGTCTCGCTGGGAGGGGAGACCACGCAGCGACACGCCGTTGACGGCGACGATCAGATCCCCTGGCTTCAGGCCGGCACGTGCGGCCGGCGAAGAGTCAAAGACGCGCGCGATGCGCAGGCCCCCGTGTTCAGGGGCGGGGTTTACCTCCACACCGATCCCCGTAAAGCTCGCCGGTTCGTTGAAGCCGCGAAATTCGCTGGGCGACAGATAGTGCGAGAAACGGTCGCGCAAGCTTGCCACGGCCCCCGCCACGGAGGAGTTGGCGAGCTGATCCTTGGGCACCGGCCGGTAGTAGTCGTGCGCGATGTGGTCGATGGCTTCATTGACGACCAGCGTCTGATGGTCCTGCACGAACGCGCGCCGCATGAACCCCGGCAGCTCGCGCGGGTGTCCGCCCAGCCAGACGCCCACGAGCAGCAGGAAGAGCAGCGCGGCGAGCAGCGCGAGCAGCGAAAGCGGTCGGCGAGGGTTCATTGGAACCCCAGCCTACGGTGTCAGACCTTCAAGAAGCGCCGCAGCGACAGGCCGGAGCCCAGCGCGGATACCGCGATGGCACAGCCCATGAGCACCGCGATGAGGATCGGAAAGGCGATCATGTCGGGCTGGGAGATGAGTTTGACGGTATTGGCCAGCGGATCCACCAGCGTCACCTTGGCCAGCGCCAGCAACCCGATCGCGGCAGCGCCACCGAGAGCACCAAGAAACAGCCCCTCCAGCACGAACGGCCAGCGGATGAACCAGTCGGTGGCCCCCACCAGCTTCATCACCTCGACCTCGCGTCGCCGCGAGAAGAGCGAGAGGCGGATGGTGTTGGAGATCAGCAGCACCGAGGCGAGGATCAGGAGCAGAGCGAGCAGCGCCATGGTGAGCTTGATGACACGCGTGGCGGAGAGGATGCGGCTGGTCTCCCCCTGGCGATTCTGCACCGAGGCGATCGCGGGATCGCTCACCAGACGCGTGCCCAGCGGGCTTGTGGGATCGAGCGCCGCGCGCAACGCTCCAGCGTCATCGGGCTTATCGGGGGTGACGCGGAAGATGTCGGGAAGCGGGTTGTAGCCGATCAGCTGGAAGGCCTGGGGATTGAGCTTGCGCTCCTGCTCATAGCCCGCCTGCTTGGAGACCAGTTCGATGTGTCCCACGTGCTTGGTGCCTTCAAGCTCGCGCTTCACGCGCGTGACTTCGGCATTAGAGGCACTCGGGATCAGATCCACATCGACCAAGACCTTGCCGCGGATGTCATTGGCGGCGCCGTTGGTGGCCTGCACGACGGGGATGAAGACGCCGAGGACCAGCGTGGTGACGAGCACCGAGGCCAAGGCCGCGAAGCTCGGCACCGCATTGCGCCGCATCGAGCGAATCGACTCCTTGATAAAGAACCCAGGCCTCATCGCATCTCGCGGCGCAGCCTCGCCCCAAGCTCGGCCGTGTTCTCATCCTGAGGCCCATACAGCCCCGTGGCCTCGTCGCGAACGATGCGCCCGCGCCGCAACTCGATGACGCGGCGGCGCATCTTGTTGACCATCTCGCTGTCGTGCGTAGCCACCAACACAGTGGTGCCGGCGCGATTGATGCGGTAGAGCAGCTGCATGATCCCGATCGAGGTCTCGGGGTCCAGATTGCCCGTGGGCTCGTCCGCCAGCAGCAGCGGCGGGTGCCCGGCGAAGGCGCGTGCGACGGCCACACGCTGCTGCTCGCCGCCTGAGAGCTGATGCGGGTAGTTGTGCAGCTTCGTGGAGAGCCCCGTGAGGCGCAGGATGTCCGGCAGCTTGGTGCGAATCTGCTTGCGGCTGGCCCCCGTGACCTGCAACGCATAGGCGATGTTGTCGTAGACCGTGCGCGTGGGCAGCAGCTTGAAGTCCTGGAAAACCACGCCCACGTTGCGCCGGTAGTAGGGGACACGCTTGCGATCGATCTCGCCAAGGTGGCGCCCGGCAACGCGGATGATTCCCTCTGAAGGCTCAAGCTCCTTGATGAGCAGGCGCATCAGCGTGGACTTCCCTGAGCCTGTGCTGCCGACGAAGAACACGAACTCCTGGCGGCTCACCGCGAAAGTGGCACGCTCAAGTCCCACGCCGCCAGGCCCATACAGCTTGGAGACCCCGCGGAACTCGATCACGGTGTCCGCCGCTACGGGCGCACGAGCGGGCAGCGGCGCTTTCACGGGCAGCTGCGCCGGAGCGCGCCTGCGGCGGGTTGCCCCCCTGCCGTGGGTGGCGGTATCGGTGCCGGACATCAGAGCCATCGCGCAGGCACAGTACCTCCCACACGCTCGCAAACCTGGCGTTTTTCCTGCATGCAACGGGTTTTGCAATGACCTCAGCGCCGGAGCGCCGCCATGCGTTTCGCGGCGGGATGCTCAGCGCCCACCAGGCGCGTCACCCACGAGAGCGCGTCGGCGGTGTCGATTGCTCCCGCCTCGACCATGGCCTCGATATCGGCCCAATCCTTGGTGCGGTCGAACAATGCCTTGAAAACCGCCAGGCCACCGCAGCCCAGCACTGGGATGGTGCGATCCATGAAGGGCACCTCGCGTACTCCGCGCGCGACCTCTTCATGGAAGCGGTGGATATCGAGAAAGAGGTCGATCGGCGTGTCCTCCCACCACAGACGCACTTGGCCCTCTGCTTCGGCGCTGCGCAGATCTGCCGCGCTGAGGGCAACCGCCTCGGGAAGCGCCGCGAGGACCTGCTTGGCGCGTGTGGGGTCGACGAAGACATTTACATCCAGGTCACGGGTGCCGCGGGGCTCTTCGGTGCAGTAGGCAAGCGCGATGGCTCCTCCGAATGCGTGCGGCAGCGCAGCGGCCACCAGTCCGTCGTGGACTGCCAGCAACCGTCGCGCGAGCAGGCTCACGACGAAGCGCTCATGACGGAGCGAGCGTCTTCAGGGACGGGTAGGTCAGGCGCCCTCGCCTGCGACTTGGAAGCGCCTCGGCCAGATCCAGCACCTGCACGAGGATCCGTCCAGCGCGGGCGGGATCGACCATCCGCTCCCGCTCCTTAGGCGGCGCCATCCGCACTTCCAAGCCCACCGCCTGGGCGATACGAGCCAGCGCGTCCACGCCTGGCTGGCGGTGGTATCGCTCATAGGCATTGAGCACAGACCTCGGCATCCCCGCGCGACGGGCAAGCTCAGCCTGGCTGAGACCGCTTTCCTGGCGAGCCTGACGAATCAGTTCGCCAGCCAGCTGGCGTATCTCCGACATGAGCCTGATGTTAGCTGATCCGCTAACGATATGGAAGAGAAGTGTTAGCTGATACGCTAACCACATGGCCGAGGTCTCAAGCACAGTCGTTCCCGCCAATGAACTGCCGGTGCACCGCATCGGCATCCCCGGCACGCGCGCGCTGACAGTGCTGGTGGCGTTCGATGCAGGCGCCCGCACCGAGCGTCCGCAGGAGAATGGGATGGCCCACTTCCTTGAGCACCTGGTGTTCAAGGGCGGTGTGAAATACCCCACCTACCGTGACGTCAATGAGACCGCCGAGCGCATGGGCGGGGTGCTCAACGCTTACACGAGTCACGACCTCGTGGCCTTCCACATCACCGTCCGCGCGGAGTCGGCGCCCGAGGCGATCGATCTGCTGTCGGACTTTGTGGCGCGCCCTAAACTCGATGCCGAGGAGCTCGACCGCGAGCGCGGCGTCGTGATCCAGGAGATCAATCGCGCCTTTGACCAGCCCGCGACGGTCGCCGAGTACCTGATCGACAGGGCGGCCTTCGGCGAGCACCCCCTAGGCAAGACGGTGCTGGGGCCCGAGGAGAACCTGCGCACGTTCACACGTGAGGCGATCGTGGCCTTCCGCGAGCGCCGTTGGGCCGGCGCGCGCGGCGGCGCTTTTCTGGCCGGCAACCTTGAGCACCTGCCGGCGCAAGCCGACCTGCACGAGCTGTTTGCGCGCTTCCCCACGTTGCCCGCGCCCGAGCCCTACGTGCCGGCTCCTGAGTTCGCGCCTGAGACGCTGGTGGAGGAGCGAGACACCAACCAGTCTCACCTGCGCATGATCTACCGCCCGAGCATCAGCGTGGCAGACGTCAAGCAGCGCGCGGCCCTCTCGATCTACTCAACCCTCCTCGGCGGCTCCATGGGCTCACGGCTCTTTGAGGAGATCCGCGAGAAACGGGGCCTGTGCTACTCGGTGTATGCCGTCGACCACGCCTTCGCCGACGTGCCGATCCTGCAGCTGGGCTCAGGACTTGAGTCAGCCAAGTGCATCGAGGCCTACACGCGCATGCGCGAGATCGTCAATGAGCTGCGCGACGATGGCCCCACCCCCGAGGAGGTGGAGCGCGCCCGCGCCTACGCCGCCGGCAGAGTGGTGCTGGCCTTCGAGAACACCGGAGCGGTCGCCCGCCACGCTGCCTCGCGCTCGATCGTCTTCGGCGAGCAGATCGATCCCGACGCCGCCATTGCGGCACTCGACGCCGTCACCTTTGAGGAGGTACGCGAGACAGCCGCGGGAGTGGCCGATAATCTCGCCATCGCCTGTGTCGGCCCGCACACCGTCGAGGAGTTTTAGGCAGCCGCAGGCCGCTACCCGATTGCGACCATGCGGTCGATCGGGATACGAGCGCGCTCGGCGATCTCCGGCGCCACGCGCACCTCGAACTTCATATCGCGCAAGGCGTCGCGCAACTTGGGCAGCGTGATCATCTTCATGTACTGGCAGCTGGCCTCAGCGTTGGCGGGGATGAAGTTGACATCGGGAGCGGCCATTTCAAGGGGATAGAGCATTCCCACCTCGGTCGCCACGACCGCCGCCCGTCGCTCGCCCGGCTGACTCGCCGCGCCGCGCTCTACCTCATCGGCGTATTTCAACATCCCTCCGGTGGAGAGCATGTGCACGCCTTCGGGCGAGATGTCGCCGCTGGACACGTACTCCATCACGCTCGTCGTGCAGCCACACTCGGGGTGGATCAGAAAATCCGCGCCAGGATGGGCAGCGCGCGTGGCCTCGATGTCCGCCGGGCGGATGCCGGCGTGCACGTGGCACTCGCCGTCCCACACGTGCATCTTGCGGTCTAGCTCTTTCTCCACATAAGCCCCCAGCCACATATCGGGGCCGAACAGAATCTCCGTGTCCTCACCATGGGTGTCGTAGATGTGGCGCACAACGTCAACGGCATTGGCGGAGGTGCAGCAGTAGTCGGTCAGCGCCTTCACCTCGGCCGTGGTGTTGACATACATCACCACCACTCCCGAGGGATAGGTCGCTCTCCAGTCGGCCAACTGCTCGGCATCGATCGAGGCCGCCAGCGAGCAGCCGGCGTCCAGATCGGGGATCAGCACCGTCTTCTGGGGACACAGGATCGAGGCGGTCTCCGCCATGAAGTGCACTCCGCAGAAGGCGATCACATCCCCCTCTGCCGCGGCGGCCTTGCGCGAGAGGCCGAGGGAATCACCCACGTAGTCGGCGACATCCTGCACCTCAGGCACCTGGTAGTTGTGCGCCAAGATCACCGCGCCGCGCTCCTTGGCGAGCGCACGCACCTGATCCTTGAGCACCTCGATCTCCTCTGCCGAGATCGGCTTGGGGACCGTCTGAGTAGGCACCATGGGCAGCTCCATGACATCAGGATAGCGGCGCGCCAACAGCCGCTGAAGGCTCTCATCGCCTGGGGGTCTGACATTCCTTGACGTTTGATGATCCGCTATCGTCAAGTGCCTAGATGTCACGCTCCGCCCCCACCAATGGCTCTGATGAGGCGGAGTCACCAGGGCGCCCGCCGCGAAATCCCGAACCTCGCCGGCGCGCCTTCATGTCGCGCAACCCGCATGAGCGCATCCAGTCAGCAACGGCGCGGGCGATCGTCGCGCATGGCTACGCGCAGACGACCATCGAGGACATATGCGCCGAGGCACAGATCTCCCAAAAGGCGTTTTATGAGCACTTCAAGAGCAAGCAGGAAGCCGCCATGTCAGCGCTGGAAACGAGCGTCGATCAGGTGATGCTCGAACTCCGCGAGACCTTCAACGCGGCCCCGACCTGGCCCGAGGCGATTTGGGATACGACCGACGCGGTCCTCGACTGGATGGTTCACGAGCCCGTGTTCACACGCCTCGGGCTGGTGGAGATGCTCGTCGCCGGTGAGGCGGCGCTCGAACTCTTGCAGTCTCTGATGGACGCCTTCGCGATGTTTCTGGAGCCCGGTTACAAGCTGGCGCCTGAGCAAGTCTCCTCCAAACGCTTGATCGATGAAACGGTTGCCAACGCCATCTTTGGCCTGCTGCACAAGCACGTCGTGCGCGAGGGCACTGAGAGCATCCAGACGCTTCTTCCCGTGATCGTGCGTCTGGCGATCACGCCGTTTCTCGGCGCCGAGCAGGCCGCGGCGTTCGTGACGCAGCGCAGCGAGCGCGGGTAGCGAGCCTGCGTGGCGAGCGCGGGTAGCGAGCCTGCGTGGCGAGCGCGAGTGGCGAGCCCGGCAGCGAGAGCTCAGGGCTGCGCTTGCAAGATCAACGACAGGTCGAGCGCGGGCGCGGAGTGCGTGATCGCTCCGAGCGAGATGAAGTCGACCCCCGTCTGCGCGCAATCGCGCAAGGTCTCGATCGTGACTCCCCCGCTGGCCTCTAGCAGTGCCCGGCCGGCAACCTGCGCCACAGCCTCGCGTAGATCGGCAAGGCTCATGTTGTCAAGCAGCAGCCGCGGGGCGCCGGCGGCAAGCGCCTGCTCGATCTCATCCCGATTGCGCACCTCGACCTCAAGCGTCGCGGCCAGCTCGGGCGCATGATCCCGCGCCAACTCCACCGCCTTTGCGATCCCACCCGCCGCGGCAATGTGATTCTCCTTGATGAGGATGGCGTCATACAGCCCCGCGCGGTGATTGCTTGCTCCCCCGGCGGCCACCGCGGCTTTCTCCAGCGCTCGCAACCCCGGCGTGGTCTTGCGCGTATCGAGCACGGTTGCGCCGGTCCCCTGCACCGCTTGTGCCGCACGCGCAGCCATGGTGGCGATACCCGAGAGATGGCCGAGGAAGTTCAGCGCTGTGCGCTCCGCGGTCAACAATCCGCGCGCGGAGCCCCCAACGGCAAGCACAGGACCTCCCTGCTCACGCCAGACACCCTCTGTCACCAGCCGCTCACAGCGCACCTCGGGGTCCAGCTGCGTGAAGGCCGCTTCGGCGGCGTCGAGTCCATACACGGTCCCCGCTGCCTTCTGTGCGATCAGCGCTCGCGCGCGTGCCTCGACGGAGACCGTGGCCTCGCTCGTGACGTCCCCCGATCCCACGTCCTCTTCAAGCGCCTTGCGCACCAGCGCCTCCAGCCCCTCAGTGCTCATTGATTGGGGGCCGATGCCGCGCGCAGCAGGTAGGCGCGCACAAAGCCATCGAGGTCGCCATCGAGGACCCGCTGCACGTCGCCCATCTCGTGATTGGTGCGATGGTCCTTGACCATCGTGTAAGGGTGCAGAACGTAGGAGCGGATCTGCGAGCCGAAGTTGACGTCCTGCGCCTCCCCCTTCTCACGTGCGATCTCCTCGGCGCGTTCGCGCTCCTGCTTCTCCAGCAGCTTGGCGCGCAACATCGCCATCGCGGTGGCGCGGTTGGAGGACTGCGAGCGCTCGTTCTGGCACTGCACCACGATGCCAGAAGGGCGGTGGGTGATGCGCACCGCGGAATCCGTCTTGTTGACGTGCTGGCCACCGGCGCCCGAGGCACGGTAGGTGTCCACCTGCAGATCGTCCTCGCTGATCTCCACGTCGCCGGTATCGGCGACCACGGGGGCCACCTCCACGCCGGCAAAGCTCGTCTGGCGACGGTGCGCGGAGTCAAAAGGAGAAAGACGCACGAGCCGGTGCACGCCGCGCTCGGCGCCAAACAGGCCATAGGCGTTCTCGCCTGCAACTTTGAAGGTGGCCGACTTGATGCCCGCTTCCTCGCCCGCGCTCACCTCCAACAGCTCGACCTGAAAGCCGCGTCGCTCAGCCCAGCGCATCAGCATGCGCAGCACCATCTCCGCCCAGTCCTGCGCGTCGGTGCCGCCCGCCCCGGCGTTGACGCTGACGAGCGCGTCACCGGAGTCATAGCGCCCGGAGAACAGCCGCTGCTCCTCAAGCTCCGCCAGGCGCGACTCCGCCGATGCCAGCAGCTCCTCCACCTCTGCGCTGAGCGACTCATCCTCCTCAGCCATCTCCACCAACGGCTCCAGATCGACAATGTCGCCCTGCAAAGAGCTGAAGGTCTCCAGGCGCCGTGAGACAGAAGCGTGCTCAGCCGAGACCTTCGCGGCGTGCTCCGCGTCATCCCAGAAGCCCGCCTGACCCATCTCTCCTTCGAGCGCCGCAGCGCGCTCGCTCAGCGAAGCTGGGTCAAAGATAGTCCGCGAGCAGTTTCAACTGGCCGCGGATCGCAGCGAGACGCTGCGATGTCGATTCTGTGGGGACGGTTGCAGCCATCTCTCAGCTACGCGCCATGACACTTCTTGAACTTCTTGCCAGATCCGCACCAGCAAGGGTCGTTGCGCCCCACCTGATGCTCATCATCGACAACGCGCTGCTCCACGACCGGCATGATGCCCTCGCCGGACTGCCCGTTGCCCGCTTCGGCGTAGGCGGGTATGCCGCCTGTGCCGGCGGCAGCAGCCGCGGCCGCCAGGGCGCCCACGCCCGTCACGCTGGTGCCACCTGAGTATGAGACCCGCCCGGTGCGCGTCGAGCTGCCGGCGGCGGCAAACGAGGGCAGCGCGCCGCCGCCGCCGCCATTTGCGCCGTTGGGCCCTTCGATAGTGACCTGCACGTTGAAGATCATGCGCGCGAAGTCCGCCCAGATGCTGTTCATCAGATCGCCGAAGAGCGTGTAAGCCTCGTTCTTGTATGCGACAAGAGGATCGATCTGAGCAAAGCCGCGCAGGTGGATGCCCTCGCGCAGGTAGTCCATGTCATAGAGATGCTCGCGCCAGCGCTCGTCGATGATCTGCAGGAGCAGATAGCGCTCCAGCTGGCCCATCATTTCCTCACCCAGCTCGCGCTCGCGCTTGGCGTAGCGCTCCATCGCCAGCTCCGTGATGCGGTCGGTGAGGGCGATGCGATCGATCGTCTCGGGGTCAAGCTCCTCAGGCTCAAGCTCCAGTGGGAAGAACTGGCCCACCGCCGTCAGCAGCCCGCTGACATCCCAGTCCTCCATGAAGTCGCCGGGCGTGTACTGCGCGACGGTGCGCTCGATCACGTTGCCCATCTCTTCGCGCGCCTCATCGCCCATCGCCTTGCCATCGAGCACACTGTCGCGGTAGGCGTAGACGATGCGCCGCTGCTCGTTCATCACATCGTCGTACTCCAGCACGCGCTTTCTGATCAGGAAGTTCTGTTCCTCGACCTTCTTCTGCGCCTTCTCGATCTGCTTGGAAAGCATGCCGGCCTCGATCGGCTCCTCGTTGCCTTCCTCATCGACACCGCCGAGGCGATCGAGGATCTTGTAGATGCGATCGCCCGCGAACAGGCGCACGAGATCGTCCTCAGCGGAGAGGAAGAAACGCGACTCGCCGGGATCGCCCTGACGCCCGGAGCGCCCGCGCAGCTGGTTGTCGATGCGGCGCGACTCGTGGCGCTCGGTGCCGCAGATGAACAGACCACCGGCCGCCACCACCTGTTCGCGCTGAGCCAACACCTGCGCGTCGAGCTCTGCCTCCAGGCTTGCCATGCGCTCCTGATAGCCGTCCTCCTCAGGAGAGACGCCCTGGCGCGCAAGCTCCTGGCGTGCCAGATGCTCGGCGTTGCCGCCCAGCTTGATGTCCACGCCACGACCGGCCATGTTGGTGGCGATCGTGACCGCGCCGGGCTGACCGGCCTCGGCGACGATCTCCGCCTCGCGAGCGGCGTGCTCAGGCTTGGCATTCAGCACGGTATGGGCGATGCCGCGCTTCTTCAAGCGTTCGCCCAGCAGCTCTGAGACCTCCACGGAGATCGTGCCCACCAGCACCGGCTGTCCATTTGCGTGGCGCGCCGCGATTTCGCGCTCCACGGCGCTCCACTTGCCCTCTTTGGTCTTGTAGACCTGATCGTTGCGATCGTCGCGCACCATCGCGCGGTTGGTGGGGATCTGCACCACCGGCAGGTCGTAGATCTTCATGAACTCGGTGGCCTCCGTCAGCGCCGTGCCGGTCATGCCTGAGAGCTTGTCGTAGAGGCGGAAGAAGTTCTGGTAGGTGATCGTGGCGAGCGTCTGGTTCTCCTCCTGCACGCGCACCCCCTCCTTGGCCTCCACCGCCTGGTGCAGCCCCTCCGACCAGCGCCGGCCGTCCAGGATGCGCCCGGTGAACTCATCGATGATCTTCACCTCGCCTTCGATCACCGTGTAGTCCACATCGCGCTTGTACAGCGACTCGGCGCGCAAGGCCTGATTGAGGTGGTTGACCAGATGGCCGTTCTCCGCGCGGTAGAGGTGATCGACGCCGAGGAAGCGCTCGGCCTTGGCAACCCCCTGCTCGCTGACCGACACCGTCTTGTGCTTCTCGTCGTACTCGTAGTCGAAGTCCGCCACGAACTCCTTCTTGGCGCGCGGGTCCATGCCTTCGGGGGTCTTGCCCGCCACCATGCGCGGCGCCAGGCGCGCGAACTGCGCGTACATATCGGCCGCCTGTTCGGGGGCGCCGGAGATGATCAGCGGCGTGCGCGCCTCGTCGATGAGGATGTTGTCGACCTCGTCCACCACCGCGAAGGGATGCCCGCGCTGGACTTTTTCGGAAAGCTCGGTGGCCATGTTGTCGCGCAGATAGTCAAAGCCGAACTCGGAGTTGGTGCCGTAGACGACGTCGCAGGCGTAGGCCTTCTGCTTGTCCTCGTATGGCTGCTGGTTCTGCAGCACGCCCACGGTGACGCCCAGCGCGTTGTAGATCGGGCTCATCCATTCCGCGTCGCGGCGGGCCAGGTAGTCGTTGACGGTGACCACATGCACGCCCTTGCGCTCGCCGGCACGGCTGGACTTCTGATCCCACACGGCCAGCGAGTTGAGCACGACCGCAAGGGTGCCTGTCAGCGTCTTGCCCTCGCCGGTCTTCATCTCGGCGATGCAGCCGTCATTGAGCGCCATGCCGCCGATCAGCTGCACGTCGAAGTGGCGCATACCCATCGTGCGCTTGCCGGTCTCGCGCACGATCGCAAAGCACTCAGGCAGCAGATCTTCCAAGGACTCACCCTGCTGCGCGCGCTCGCGCAGGTCGTCCATGCGCTCGCGCAGCTCCGCGTCCGTATCGTGCTCGAGCTCAGGCTCGAAGGCCCCGATCAGCGCGACGCGCTTCTCGTAAGCCTTGAACTTCTTCGCCTCGCCGACGTTGAGTGCGCGGTCCAGTATCGACACGTCCTCAGGGTAGCGCCTGCGAGGCGCCTGAGAGCAGCCAAAGTGTTGCCGCGCCGCGCCCACGGGTCCAGCCGTGGGCGCTCCCAGGCCTCAGCCCGTCGCGGAGAGCCCCGGCGAAGAACGAGGCGCGGTCCTTGCGACCGCGGCCGCGTGCGCCTCGCGCCGCTTGCGCCGCTTGTCGCGGTGGCGCTTAACCTGCCGCGAGAGCTCCTCCACCACAAGGTTCAGTGAGTGCAGCATGTCGGGGGAGGCATCGCGCGCACGCAACGTAATCCCCTTTAGATACAGCGTGGCCTCCGCCACCTGTGAGTCCGACACCCGCGGGTTGCGCTCGGCGAAGATCTCAAGCTCCAGGCGGGCCAGAGGCGATACCTGGCGTGAGACCTTGCCCAGGCGCCGCTCGGCATGGCGCCTCAGTTTGTCGCTGACCGGGACGTTGCGGCCCTTGATGTCGATCTGCATCAGGACTCCTTTCGTGGTCATGACTTCCCCTCCGGCCTATGTTGGCCTGTTATCGATGCTACGCCCACCCTCGGCTGTTGTCTACCCTTATCGACGGATGGCCACTCACATAGTTTGGACGCTTGAGCCTGGCGTGCTGATCGGAGTGGCGCTCGTGGGAGGTGTCTACCTGCGTCGCTGGTTGACGGTGCGCCGTGTCTCCGACCACCCCGCAAAGGACGCCCCCGTGTGGCGGCTGTGCTGCTTTGCGGGCTCGCTGCTGATAGCGCTGATCGCGCTCGTCTCGCCTGTGGACGCGCTCGCCGACGATCTCTTCTTCATGCACATGGTCCAGCACATGCTGCTGCTCGACCTCGTGCCCATTCTGGCGATTCTGGGGCTCACGAAGGTGATCCTGCGGCCCGTAACACGCGGCGTCTCAGACCTTGAGCGCCGCGTCGGTCCGCTGGCCCATCCGGCTTTCGCGGTGGTTCTGTATGTGGCCGTCATCTGGACCTGGCACATACCTGCCGCTTATGACTTCGCGCTGCGCTACCCCGTGGTGCACATCCTGGAGCACGTCAGCTTCGTGGCCGTTGGCTCGCTGTACTGGTGGCACCTGCTGTCCCCGATCCGGGCGCGTATGCGCCTGGGCGGTATGGGACCTGTCGTCTACATGGCCTCCACCAAGCTGTTTGTGGGCGCTCTGGGGATGGGCCTGGCCTTTGCCCCCTCGGCCCTCTACGCCTACTACGTGCACCATGCGCGCACCTGGGGGCTCTCCGCCCACGACGATCAGGCAATCGCGGGCCTGATCATGGCCGTCGAGCAGTCGATCGTGATGGGCCTCGCGCTGGCAATCCTCTTCATGCGCATGCTCGGCGAGTCTGAGCGCGAGCAGCAGCGCAAGGAGCGCTACGAGCTTGAGCTAGGCTGAGAGCAGTCAGAGGATTGCTCTGGAGAGCCCGCTTCAGCGGGCTCTCTGTTGCTACTGAGGCCGCAGGCTCTGCAGAATCCCCGAATGCCCTGCAATCGCGCCGATCATGATCGCGCCGGGCGCGACATCGGTGCCAGGGAAGACGATCGCCTCACGCAGCTGTGCCCCGTCGCCGACGCGCGCGCCGTCACCCAGAACGATCGGTCCCATCAGACGTACGCCCTGACCGATCTCGACATCACGACCGATCCACGCCTGCCCATCTACCTCCAGATCATCAGGCAGCCCCTGCTCATCCCCAGCAAGGGTCACGCCGGGACGCACCTCCCGGCCCGTGACCTGCAGGCGCAACTCGCCACGCAGAGCGTCGAAGGTGCCCTGGCGCAGCTCGGCCAGCGAGCCCACGTCGTTCCAGTACTCGCGGATCTCATGGATGTGGAAGGGCACATCGTTAGCGAGCAGCGCCGGGAAGACATCCTGTGCCCAGTCGGCGAAGGGCCGCTCGGGGAAGTAGTCGAAGATCTCCGGCTCGAAGATATAGATGCCGCAGTTGCCCAGGTCCGACAGCGCTTCCGCGGGCTCCGGCTTCTCCTGAAAGCCGGTGATGCGCCCCTCGGAGTCGTGCAACACGACGCCGTACTCACGTGTGTCGGCGACGCGTTTGACGGCCAGCGTGGCGATCCCGCCCGCGGCGCGGTGGCGCGCGACGAAGGCGCCCAGGTCGATGTCGGTGAGAGCATCGCCGGAGATGATCAGGAAGGCTTCGTCGCCGAAGAACTCCTTGCAGGCGCGTACGCCTCCCGCCGTCCCCAGCAGCTCCTCCTCGTAGCGGTAGGAGAGGCGCTCGCCAAAGTGCTCGCGGATCGAGTCCGGGAAGTAGTGCAGGTTGGCGATCACCTGCTGAAAGCCATGACGATCGAGCAGGTCAAGGATGTGCGCCATCACCGGCCGGTCGAGCACCGGCACCATCGGTTTGGTGATCTCGTACGTCAGCGGGCGCAGCCGGGTGCCGAGGCCGGCCGCCAGAACCATTGCTCTCATGACGCGGCAAGCTAGCGGATCGGAGGATTGGAGGAAACCCTCAGCCAACCGGAGGGGCCGCTAGGCTAAAAGCACTGTGATCGAATGCCTCCCAGAGGTTCACGGCATGCTCGCAGCCGGGGCGCCTGCGTGGTGAACAGCATGCATCGCACCGCAACGCGCACCCCTCCGATCGTTAAGCCGCCGGGGCGACCCGAGCGCTAGAGCGCAGCCGTGGCCAGCACCACGAGGAACAGCGCGACGAACACAATCTCAGCGAGCAGCAGTATGTAGCCCCGCTAGGTCTGGACGGACTCGTGGCGAAGGATGTCGGCGATCGAGGCTGCCTGCAGGTCGAAGACCCGTCCGGCCGGCGTGGGTGAGCTCGCGCCTCGCCCCCGCCTGCCTCGCCCGCGCCTGAGCATGGAACGATCTTATAGATCCGATTCTCGGCAGGCCCTGCCGGACCTGCCCGCTGTCGCCGGGAAGCTCAGTAGCGATAGTGGTCGGGCTTGTAAGGCCCGTCGACGGTGACGCCGATATAGGCGGCCTGCTCCTCGCTGAGCATCGTGAGCCGGGCCTGCAGCGCGTCGAGGTGCAGGCGGGCGACCTTCTCATCGAGGTGCTTGGGCAGCACATAGACGCGCTTCTCGTACTCGTCGTTCTTAGTGAAGAGCTCGATCTGCGCGATCGTCTGATTGGTGAAGGAGTTCGACATCACGAAGCTGGGGTGCCCTGTGGCGTTGCCCAAGTTCAACAGGCGCCCCTCGGAGAGCAGGATGATCGCGTGACCGTCGGGGAACACCCACTCATCGACCTGCGGCTTGATGTTGACGCGCTCGATGCCAGGTGTCTTGGTCAGCCCGGCGATATCGATCTCGTTGTCGAAGTGACCGATGTTGCCGACGATCGCCTGGTGCTTCATCTGCGCCATGTGCTCGGCGCGGATGATGTCCTTGTTGCCGGTGCAGGTAACAAAGATGTCGCCTTCGCCGATCACTTCCTCAAGGGTGCGCACGGTGTAGCCCTGCATCGCTGCCTGAAGCGCGCAGATCGGGTCGATCTCGGTGACGACAACACGCGCCCCCTGACCGCGCAGCGATTCCGCACAGCCCTTGCCGACGTCACCGAAGCCACAGATGACCGCCATCTTGCCGGCGATCATCACGTCCGTGGCGCGGTTGATGCCGTCAACCAGCGAGTGGCGGCAGCCGTAGAGGTTGTCGAACTTGGACTTGGTCACGGAGTCGTTGACGTTGATCGCCGGGAACAGCAAGGTGCCTGCCTCGGTCATCTCATACAGGCGGTGCACGCCCGTGGTGGTCTCCTCGGTGACCCCCTGGATCCCCTCGCCGATCTTCGTCCAGCGCTGAGGGTCCTCACCGAGCGAGCGCGTGAGTAGCGAGAGGATCACCTCGAACTCCTCCGAGTCCGCGCCTGACGGGTCGGGCACGGCGCCGGCGGCCTCGTACTCGGTGCCCTTGTGCACTAGCAGCGTGGCGTCGCCGCCGTCGTCCAAAATCATGTTGGGACCTGAAGCCCCAGGCGTGCCGTCCTCACCGGGCCAGCGCAGCGCCTTGTCGGTGCACCACCAGTACTCCTCCAGCGTCTCCCCCTTCCACGCATATACCGGCACCCCGCGCGGCTCCTCGGGGCTGCCCTCGGGGCCAACCGCGACCGCCGCGGCGGCGTGATCCTGGGTGGAGAAGATGTTGCAGCTGCACCAGCGCACCTCCGCGCCGAGCGCGGTGAGCGTCTCGATCAGCACGGCGGTCTGGATCGTCATGTGCAGCGAGCCGGTGATGCGCGCGCCCTTCAAAGGCTGCTGCGCGGCGTACTCGGCGCGGATGGACATCAGGCCAGGCATCTCGTGCTCGGCCAGGCGGATCTCCTTGCGGCCGAAGTCGGCGAGCGAGAGATCGGCAACCTTGAAGTCGTCTTTGGTCATGGTGGCGGTGGGGGTCATGTGAATGGTCTCCTGGCGGGGATCGAGGCCGCCCAGTCTATCTGACGCCCCTGGCCCTCAGCGGGCAGCCAGCTCAGCCTTGAGCTGCTCGATCAGCCTCACCGGCTCGGGGTCCACGCCGCGCAGGGCGGCAAGGTAGAGCGAGACCAGATCGCCCAGCAGCACCAGCGAGGTGACCCGCTCGACGGTGGTCTCCCCCCGCGTCTCCAACCTGAAGCTGGCAACAGCGGAGTCGGCGATCAGGCGCTCGGTCAGCTCCATGCGCGCCTTCACGCGCGGGTGTGCATCGCAGTCATCGAGGAACACCGCGGCGAAGCGACCTACGTCGGGCGCACCCTCCCAGCCCACCAGCTCGTTGTGGTCGAGCTCGGGCAGCTCGTGAAAGAAGCAAGGCTGCTTGGCGTTCTCGTTGATCTGCGTCTTCCAGCGGTAGGCGATCGGGGAGGTGAGGCCAGCGCCGTAGATGACCGGCGCGCTGCCCAAGAGTCCGCGCGCGATTTCCTTGGCGAGCGAGTCCTCGGGGGCGTCGGGACCCCACTCCGCGACAAGCTGCTCGGTGTGCGAGGCGGCGACGTCGATCTCCGAAGTCAAGCGCGGCCCGGCGCCGCACAGCGCGGCGACCTCCATCGCGGCCACCGTCACGTAGGCAACCGCCGCACGCGGTTGAAAGCCACCGGGCAGCGGGATCACCGGTACGCCGTCCTCGCGCGCCATCTCCGCCAGGCGCCCGCCGGTGGTGGCGACAACGCGCTGGGCGCCCAGCGCCCCGGCTGACTCATAACAAGCCAGCGTCTCCTCGGTATTGCCCGAGTAGCTCGCGCACAGCACCGTGGTGTCGGGTGTCGTCCAAGGCGGCAGCCCATAAGCGCGCGTGACGAAGATCGGCCGCGAGGCGTGATCGCCCAGCGCGGCCCGCGCCAGCGCCCCGCCGATGGCCGAGCCGCCCATGCCGGCGACAACCAGGCCGCCGGGCGTGTCCCACTCGTTCATGATCGCCGACTCCACGCGCCACAGCGCATCGCGCAGGTGCTCGGGCAGGCCCAGGACCTCGTTCAGCTGCCCTGAAGGGTCGATCTGGGCAATCGTCTCGCGCGACAGGGTCATCGTGTCCTCGGGCATTCAGAAGCTCCTGTGCAGGTTGGTAGGCGAAAGGCTCAAAACTGGAGCGCTCCATCGGGAAGTGTCACACCGGGGAAGATACGCGCACCGTGGGCGACAGTGTTCTCCGAGCCCACCGTGACCCCCTCGCCCAATACCGCTCCGCCCAGAATCTTGGTGTTATCGCCGATGCGGCAGCCGGCCGCGACGATGCAGTCGCGCAGCGTGCAGCCCTCGCCGATGTGGGTTCCACCCCACACCACCGCGCGCTCCACGGTGGAGCCCGCGCCGATCGTGACGCCCTGCCCGAGCACGACCAGGCTGCCGACATGCGCGTCGGGCGCGATCTTCACATCGCGCTCGATGACGGCCGGCGGAATGACGCGGCCATCGATGCCAGCGCTGTCGGCCACGGCCAGGTAGCCGTTGCCGAGGCGTTCCTGCACGGCGGTGCGCACGTTGCCCTCGATGATGTCGAAGGTGCCCTGCAGGTAGCGCGCGGGCGTGCCGATGTCCAGCCAATAGCTCTCTGAGGCATAGCCATAGAGGCCGTTGCCGATCAACAGCGGCCACACCTCGCGCTCGATCGACACATTGCGGTCAGGCGCCACCAGCTCCAGCACCTCGCGCTCCAACACGTACGCACCGGCGCTGATGAGATTGGTGTAATCCTGAGGATTAGGATCCCGCCCACCCCGGCTCGCCGGCCTGCGGCCGGCTGCGCCACCCTCGATTTGATCCGAGGAGGGCTTCTCCACAAAGTCATTCACCGAGCTATCCCCCGCGAGGTGCACGAGGCCGTAGGCCGTAGGATCGGCGACCGGCACCAGCGCCAGCGTGGCCTTCGCGCCGGTGCGCTCGTGCTGGGCGATCTGGGCGGTGAGGTCGATGTCGGTCAGCACATCGCCATTGAGCATCAAAAAGCGCTCATCGAGCATCGGCTCGGCGAATTTCAGAGCCCCCGCTGTACCGCGCGGATCTGGCTCCTCCACAAAGCGCAGCTTGACCCCCACACCAGAACCATCGCCGAGCACGTTGCGCACGCTGGTGGCGAGGAAGCCGCAGGACATGATCACATCGTCGATACCGTGCTCGCGCAGCCATTCGAGCATGAAAGAGATGAACGGGCGGTCCACCAGCGGCACCACCGGCTTGGGGACAGTGGAAGTCAGGGGGCGCAGACGGGTGCCCTCGCCGCCAACAAGGATCACCGCCTGCATCTCAGCTCCTCCCCACGCCCTCGTAGACGAGCCCGGCGGCGCGCACGGCGTCCGAGTCCAAAGCGTTGCGTCCGTCGATGACCAGCTTGCCGTTCATTGCCTGCGCGACCTTACCCCAGTCGAGCTCCATGAACTCGGCCCACTCTGTTACCAGCACCACCGCATCGGCCTCATCGATGGCGCCCATGGCGGAATCGGCGAAGTTCAATCCAGCAACCAGCTTGCGCGCCTCGTCCTCGGCGACAGGGTCATAGGCGCTGACAATCGCCCCGTCGGCGTTGAGCCGCGCGGAGAGCACCAGCGAGGAAGCCTCGCGCATATCGTCGGTGTTGGGCTTGAAGGCCAGCCCCAAGAGGGTGATGCGCTTGCCCACGAGGCCGCCGAGATGCTTGTGCAGCTTGGAGATGACGCGCCGCTTCTGCAGCTCGTTCACCTCGATCACCGCCGTAAGCAGCTGGAAGTGGTAGCCGGAGTTGCCGGCGAGCTGCTTGAGCGCATCGACGTCCTTGGGGAAGCATGAGCCGCCGAAGCCGATGCCCGCCTGCAGGAACTTGGAGCCGATGCGCTCGTCAAGCCCCATGCCGCGCGCCACCTCCACGACATCGGCGCCGGTGCCCTCGCAGACGTTGGCGATCTCGTTGATGAACGAGATCTTGGTCGCCAGGAAGGCGTTGGAGGCCAGCTTGACCATCTCGGCGCTGGCGATGTCAGTACGGACCAGCGGCGCCTGCAGCGGCGCATACAGCTCGACCACCGCATCGCCCGCCCAATCGCCGTTGTCGCCCACGACCACGCGGTCAGGGTGCAGGAAGTCGTGAACCGCGGAGCCCTCCTTGAGAAACTCAGGACAGGAGACGTAGCGCAGTCCCTGCTTGCCCTGCTCGCCCAGCACGCGCTGGATCGCAGCGCCGGTGCCGCTGGGCACGGTGGACTTCATCACCAGCGCATGGCGCTCAGAGGCAGGGATGGCATCGACCACGGCATGCACCGCGGAGAGATCGGCGTCGCCGGAGTAGGTGGGGGGCGTGCCGACGGCGACAAACAGCAGGCGACAGTGCTCAAGCGCCTCGCTCAGGTCCGTGGAGAAGTGCAGACGCCCACGGTGCTTGGCCAGCAGCTCTTCAAGCCCAGGCTCCCAGATCGGAACCTCGCCGCCCTGCAGGCGCGCGATCTTCGCGGCATCGATGTCGATGCACCACACCTCGCTGCCCAGCTCGGCGAAGCCGGCGGCCGTCACCAACCCCACATAGCCGGTGCCGATAACGCCGATCGGCTGCGGCTGGCGCTCCTCAGCCGCCATTCGACTCGGACGGGCGAGGGGCCCGGCTCGCCGGCCCCTGGCCGGCTGCGCCACCCTCTAGCGGAGTGGCTTCCTTGAGCAGCAATAGCGCACGGTTGTTGGCGAACTGCAGATAACCCTCGTCCTGAGTGAAGCGCACGATGTCGGTCTCTGAGCGATACAGCCGCAGCTCGGTCGGTTCGAGCATCGCCAGCACCGGCTCGTGATTGGCGAGGATGCCGATCGAGCCCACGGCGGTACGCGTGGAGAGCATCTCGATCTCCTCGTTGAAAAGCTCACCCTCAGGAGTGAGCACTTCCACTGGGAACTTCGTGCGCATCAGTTACCTCCGCGGGGCATCCAGCCCCGCGTCCTTGAGAAGGCTAGTCGGCCTCCAGGCCGCCTAACCATTGGCGTCCTCAAGCACCTGCTCGATGGTGCCCTTGAGGAAGAACGCGCGCTCGGGCACCTCATCGTGCTTGCCCTCGATGATCTCCTCGAAGCCGCGAATGGTGTCGGCGATCGGCACGTACGCGCCGGGGGTGCCGGTGAACTGTTCGGCGACGTGGAAAGGCTGGGAGAGGAAGCGCTCGATCTTGCGCGCGCGCTGCACCGTGAGCTTGTCCTCGTCGGAGAGCTCGTCGATGCCGAGGATGGCGATGATGTCCTGCAATTCCTTGTAGCGCTGCAGGATCTCCTTGACGCGGTTGGCGACACGGAAGTGATCCTCGCCGAGGATGTCCGCCTTGAGGATCGTGGAGGTCGAGTCCAGCGGGTCGACGGCGGGGTAGATGCCCTTCTCGGAAATCGCGCGCGAGAGCGTGGTGGTGGCGTTCAGGTGCGCGAACACCGAGGCCGGCGCGGGGTCCGTCAAATCGTCGGCGGGCACGTAGATGGCCTGCACCGAGGTGACCGAGCCGGTGCGGGTGGAGGTGATGCGCTCCTGCAGCTGCCCCATCTCGGTCTCAAGCGTCGGCTGATAACCCACCTGCGAAGGCATGCGCCCGAGCAGCGCCGAGACCTCGGAGCCGGCCTGCACGAAGCGGAAGATGTTGTCCACGAACAGCAGCACGTCCTGACCCTGGTCGCGGAAGTGTTCGGCCATCGTCAGGCCGGAGAGCGCGACGCGCATGCGCGCTCCGGGCGGCTCGTTCATCTGCCCGAAGACGAGCATCGTCTTGTCGATGACCCCGGACTCCTTCATCTCAAGCCACAGGTCGTTGCCCTCGCGTGAGCGCTCGCCCACGCCGCAGAAAGCGGACAGGCCGCCGTGCTCCTTGGCGAGGTTGTGGATCAGCTCCTGGATCAGCACAGTCTTGCCCACGCCGGCGCCGCCGAAGAGGCCGACCTTGCCGCCCTTGGCGTACGGGGCGAGCAGATCGATGACCTTGATGCCGGTCTCGAACATTTCAGTGGTCGGCGTGAGGTCCTCGACGCGCGGGGCCTCCTGATGGATGCCGCGGCGCGGGGTGTCCTTGGGGATCTCCTCGCCAAGGTCGATCGGCTCGCCGAGCAGGTTGAAGATGCGTCCTAGCGTCACGTCGCCCACAGGCACGGTGATGGGACCGCCGGTGTCAAGCACCTCCGAGCCGCGCGCCAGACCGTCGGTGGTGTCCATCGCCACCGCGCGCACGCGGTCATCGCCAAGGTGCTGCTGCACCTCGCACACCAGCACACCCTCCTCGCCGCGATCGATGGTGATGGCGTGGTTGATCTCGGGCAGCTTCTCGGGGAAGACGGCCTCGATGACGACGCCCTGGATCTCCTCGATGCGCCCCACGTTGCGCGTGGAGGAAGCGGCGCCAGTGTCGGCGGGCTGAGTGGCAGTGCTGGGTGACATTTGGTTTCCCGGTTCTCCTTGTTTTTAAGACTTTAAAGGGGTGTGGGCCGCGTGTGGCTTACATAACGCATCAGCTCAAGCCCTCCGCGCCGGCCACTACCTCCATGATCTCCTGTGTGATCTCGGCCTGGCGAGCACGGTTCATCTGCAAGGTGTATTCCTCGATCAACGTCCCCGCGTTCTCGGAGGCATTGCGCATGGCTGTCATCTGCGCCCCAAAGAAGCCTGCGGTGGACTCGATCAGCGCGCGGTAGATCGATATCTCGACATAGTCAGGCACCAGGCGCTGCAGGAGCTTCTCGGGCTCGGGCTCGTACTCGACGAGCGCCTTGGGACCGGAGGGCGTCTGCTCATCCTCCTCTTCGCCCTCAAGCACGGCCTGGGACAGCGGCAGCAGCGTCTCGCGCGTGACTTCCTGCGTGAGCGGGGAGACGTAGGAGTTGTAGAGGATGTCCACGCGATCCAACTCCCCCCCGACGTAGGCATCCATGACGTCCTTGGCGATATCGCGCGCATCAGCGTAGGAGGGGCGATCGGTGAAGCCGGTGTAGCTGCCGGAGAGCTCGCGCCCGCGGAAGGTCAGCGAGGAGACCCCACGCCTGCCGGTGGCATACCAGACAGGGGTGCGTCCCCCATCCACCAGTTCGGTGCCGGCGCGCACGCCGGCGCGGATGATCTGCGAGTTGAAGCCACCCGCCAGACCGCGGTCGCCGGTGATCAGCAGCAGCCCCACGTTGCGCTCGGACTCGTGCTCACAGAGCAGCGGGAAGGAGGATGCCTCCGCCCCGGCCGCCTGCGCTGCCTCGTGGGTCATGCGGCGGATCGCCTGCGCGTAAGGGCGCAAGGCGGCGATGCGCTGCTCCGCGCGGCGCAGACGCGCTGCCGCCACCATCTCCATCGCACGGGTGATCTTCTGGATGTTCTTGACCGAAGCGATCCGGTTCTTGACGTCGCGCTGACTGGCCATGACGTGGGTGCCTTAAGCGGCCGCGGCCTCCGCAACAGGAGCGGGAGGAGCGTTCTCATCCAGCGGCTGGCCCTCCTCATCGAGTTCATAGCCGAAGTCCGCCGCGAACTGCTCGACAGCGCCCTTGAGAGCGTTCTGCGTCTCCTCCGACCAGTCGCCAGAGGCGATCTTGGCGCGGATGTCCTCGTGCTGGGAGTGCATGCGTTCCACCAGCTCCTGCATGAACTCCGGCACGCGGTCGGCCACGATGCGGTCCACGAAGCCGTTGGTGGCGGCATAGATCTGCGCCACCTGATCCTGCACGGCCAGCGGCTGGCGCTCACCCTGGTTCAGCGTCTTCACCAGACGTTCGCCACGCGCGAGCGTGCGCTGCGTGTCGGCATCGAGATCGGAGCCGAACTGCGCGAAGGCCTCCAGGTCGCGGTACTGGGAAAGCTCCAGCTTGATGCGGCCCGCGACCTTCTTCATCGGCCCGACCTGCGCGTTGCCCCCGACGCGGGAGACGGAGATGCCGACGTTGATGGCGGGCCGCACGCCGGAGTAGAACAGCTTGGGCTCCAGGAAGATCTGCCCGTCGGTGATGGAGATGACGTTGGTGGGGATGTAGGCGGACACGTCCCCCGCCTGCGTCTCGATGATCGGCAGCGCGGTCAGCGAGCCGCCGCCGAGGTCGTCGTTGAGCTTGACAGCGCGCTCCAGCAGACGCGAGTGCAGGTAGAAGACGTCACCTGGATAAGCCTCGCGTCCCGGCGGGCGGCGCAGCAGCAGCGACATCTGCCGATAGGCGTAGGCGTGCTTGGTCAAATCGTCGTAGATGCACAGGGCGGCCTTGCCGTTGTAGAGAAAGTGCTCGCCCATCGCGCAGCCCGCGTAAGGGGCCATGTACTTGATCGGCGCGGCCTCATCGGCGGAGGCGGCGACGATGATGGTGTTGTCGAGCGCGTTGTGTTCATCGAGCGTCTGCGCGAGCGCCACGACGGTCGACATACGCTGGCCGATGGCCACGTAGATCGACACCACGCCGGTGTCGCGGTTGTTGATGATGGTGTCGATCGCGATCGCCGTCTTGCCGGTCTGACGGTCACCGATGATCAGCTCTCGCTGGCCTCGCCCAATCGGGATCATCGCGTCGATCGCCTTCAGGCCGGTCTGCATCGGCTCGGTCACCGGCTGGCGCTGAACCACGCCGGGGGCCTTGAACTCGGCGGGGCGCGTCTCGGTGGTGTTCACATCGCCCTTGCCATCCAGCGGGCGGCCGAGCGGGTCCACGATGCGCCCCAGCAGAGCCTCGCCCACGGGGATCTCAAGCAGGTGCCCGGTGCGCTTGACGGTGTCGCCCTCGGAGATCTTCTCCCACTCGCCGAACAGCACCGCGCCGACGTTGTCGGACTCAAGGTTGAGCGCCAGCCCGGTGACGCCGTGGGGCAGCTCCAGCATCTCCAAGGACATGCAGTTCTCCAGGCCGTGCAGGCGGGCGATGCCGTCGGCCACGGACAGGACGGTGCCGACCTCGGTCAGCTCGGCCTGCCCTGCGCCAAGCCCTTCGATGCGGCTCTTGAGGATGCTTGTTATCTCGTCAGGATTGATCTGCATGAGGGATTCCTAGAAAGCTCCTTGGGCAACGTGCTTGCGCAGCTGCTCCAGTCGATTGCGGATTGAGGCGTCGAGAATCGCATTGCCCACGCGTACCACGATGCCCCCCAAGATCGAGGGATCGACGTGGGTGGTGAGCGTCACACGGCGCCCGGTGCTCTCGCCGATACGCTGCGCGACGCTGCCGGTGGTGGCGTCGTCCAGCTCGATGGCGCTCGTGATCTCAACGGGCAGCAGGCGGTTCTCCTGCTCCCACAGCTGCTCGAAGGTACGGCGGATGCGGAAGATGACGGGCATGCGGTGGTTCTCGATCAGCAGCTCCAGAAAATTGACGAGCTGCTCATCGGCATCCACCAGCAGGCGCCCCAGCGCGTCCGTCTTCTCCTGCGTGGAGAAGTAAGGCGAGAAGAAGAACACCTGCAGCTCGCGGTTCTCCTGCACGGCCTCGGCGAACTGGATGAGCTGCTCGCGCAGCTCATCGAGCTTGCCCGCATCCTTGGCGGCCTCAAAGAACGAGCGGGCATATACCTGGGCCAGCTCCTCCATCAGAGGGCCACCACGATGGTCGATGCAAGGCGCAAGCGCATCAGTTCTGCGACCCCGACACGCCGGAGAAATCAAGCTCGCTCAGCGCTTCCTCGACCAGGCGCTTCTGGTCGGCGCTGTCGAGCGTCTTGCGCGTGACCTTCTCGGTAGCGGCGATCGTCAGATCGGCCACTTCACGGCGCAGCTCCTGCAAGGCCCGCTGCGTGGCGGCCTCGATGTCGCGCTGCGCTCGCTGCGCGGCGTCGGAGGCCAGCTCCTTGGCCTGTTCCTTAGACTCGCGTTCGTGCGTCTCGCCCATCTGACGGGCGCTCTGCACGATCTCATCGGCCTGCGCGCGAGCCTCCTGCAAACGTTCGCGGTACTCGGCGAGGATCTTGTCAGCCTCCTCGCGCGTGCGCTCGGCCGAGTCGATCGAGTCTTCGATCGCCTTCTGGCGCTTGTCAAGCGCAGCCGTTATGCGCGGGAACGCCAAGCGAGAGAGCAGCACCATGGTGATGCCGAACACCAGCAGCGTCCACACCATCAGGCCAATGCCCGGCTTGACGAGGAAGTTGCCGCTGGAGGCCAGCGGTATGTGAGATGCGAGCATCGCAGGGCCCTAGACGATGAAGGCAGCCAACAGGCCGGCTACCAAGCCGTAGAAGAAACAAGCCTCGGTCAACGCGAAGCCGAGCCACTGGATGGCGGTGATCTCATCGCGCATCTCGGGCTGGCGCGTGATCCCCTCGATGACCTTGCCGAAGATGATTCCGATGCCGACGCCGGCGCCCACTGCACCGAGGCCTCCGCCCACGCCGAGGCCGATCGACTTGCCTGCCTTGGCGGTTTCTTCAGCCACCGCCAGCAGGGTGATTAGTGCCATGTGCACAGTTGCTGCTCCTTGTTTTGATTAGTGGTGGTCGGCGACAGCGCCGCCGAGGTAGATCGCGGTAAGAGTGGCGAAGATGAACGCCTGCAAAGCGGCCACCAGGCCGACCTCGAAGGCGAACAGCAGGATGCCGAAGGGCAAGGTGAACCAGCCCAGCGCGGCGATGCCCAAGAGCACCGCCAGCGCGCCGGCCATGAACAGAATGATCAGGTGGCCGGCGAGGATGTTGGCGAACAGACGAATCGACAGCGACATCAGCCGCATCAGGTTGGAGAGGATCTCCAACCCAAAGATGAACACCGCCATCCCCCCGGTCACACCCGCGGGCACGAGGCTCTTCAGGTAGCCGATCGGGCCCTTGGCGCGGATGCCTTCGGTGGTGTAGGCGATGAACACCACCAGCGCCAGCGCCAGCGGGATCGAGAGGTTGGCGGTGGCCGCGTACAGTGAGAAGGCCGGCAGGTGCACGCCAAGGACGTCGATCTTGTGCTCGGTGTTGGTCGGCAGCGGGATGTAACCGATCAGGTTGGAGAAGAGGATGAAGAGGAACAGCGTGCCGATGAAGGGGAACCAGCGGCGGGCCATCTTCTCGTCCATGTTGCCGGCGACGATGTTCTCGCGCATCAGCTGATAGATGGTCTCCACGGCGGTCTGCACGCGATTGGGGCGCTGCTGCATGCGCCGCGCGATGTAGATCATGCTCACGCAGGTGAGCGTGGCGGCGATCACGAGATACATGACGGCCTTGTTGATCGAGAACACGCCCAGGTGGACCCAGTTTTCGAGCTTAAACTCGTTCTGCGGTTCGAAGGAGTTGTTGCGCGTGCCGTTGGCGCCCGTGGCGATCACGATCGCGACCAAGCCGAGGATGTAGATGGCGAGGATCGCCAGCAGCTTCTGCTTGGTGCTAAAGCGCGGCTTCTTCGCCGATCCGCCCTCGATCGTCGCGGCGCTCATGATGTGCTCGGGCTCCCCGTCGGCTGGATCTGCCCTCCGCGCGTGACGATGTTGAGCACGAAGTACACCGTGAATGCCGCCAGCATCAGCGCGGCGGCCATCACGCCATCGCCCTTGCTACCGGCGTAGCGGGCCACGACCACGGCCAGCGCCACGATCCACACGCGCGCCATCATCGTGCCCACCTGCAGCCCGGCGCGCACGCGCGGGTCGCGCGAGCGCAGCGAGCGCGCCTGCAGGGCGGCCACGGCAACGCGTGTGAAGAGCCACGCCGCGGCGCCGATGACATACCCCGCGATGGGCAGGCCGGCGGCCACCACGAAAGGCGCCGTGGCGAGCACCAAGCACACGTCGAGATAACGCAGAAAGATTGTGGTCATGAGATGTGGGGGACCCTACAGACGCGAAAGCCCGCGCGCTGTCTCGCGGCGGACCTCGTTCGAGAGCTACCAACGTTGGTGTGGTAACCGCGCCTAGTCTACCCGATCCGGGACTTAGTAACAAGTTTGTGACATGCGCCACCTGCCATCGTGACCGGGCGCACGAGGACCACGGCGAGCACCGCGGTGGCCAGGCCAGCAACGACATCCACCACGAAATGATTGCCCGTGGCGAGCACCGCCACGCAGGTGATGCAGGGGTAGATGACCGCCAGCGTCCGCGCCCATGCCTTGGCGGAGAGCTGCCAGATCACAAACGAGCACCACACGGCCCAGGCCATGTGCAGCGAGGGCATCGCCGCGTACTGGTTGGCCGCGTGGGCCAGCGAGCCGGTGTGAAACGAGGCGAAGGCGCCCGTGTCGGCCACGACGTCGCTGAAGCCCGCCAGCATCCGCGGCGGGGCCACGGGATACAGCCAGAAGACGGCCAGCCCCAGCACGTTCATCAAAACGAGCGCCGTGCGCAGCGGGCGGTAGATATCGGCGCGCTTCCACCACAGCCAACCCAACAGACCCAAGGTGACCACGAAGTGGGCGTTGTCGTAGTAGTCCGATAGCACCGAGCCCAGCGTGTGGTGGGAGGCAAGCCAGCGATTGAGCGTCAATTCGGGGGTCACGTGCAGCGTGCGCTCCAGGTTCAAGATCCCCAGCGCGTGGCTGATGGCGACGCTGTGACTCAGCGGGGCGAGGTTGTTGATGAAGTCATACACCCACGCCAGCCAGGCGATCGTCAGCAGCTCGACCCACCAGCGCGGGCGTTCCTGCACCGCGGCCAGCGCGCGGCTCTTCTCGCGTAGAAGCTTGCTGCGCCCCTCGGGCAGCGCGACCGCCAGCTCGCCGACTGTCTCACTGGGGCTCGGAGGCATCCAGATCTCCCTGGGGCTTGGGGGCATCCAGAGATTCTAGGGAGCCACCGGGCGTAGTCCGCGCCCGGCGAGCGTGTCGAGCACTTTGGGCAGCGCCGCCGCCGTGCGCCGCCATGAGTCCTTGGCGCCGTAGTCATCGGCGTCGTGCAGCAGCAGCACCGAGCCCGGCCCGGCGCCTTCGCTGACGCGCTGGGCGATCGACTCGGGGGTCGCGCGCTTCTCCCAATCGCGACCCCACTCGCTCCACAGCAGCGTGCGCCAGCCGCGAGCGTTGGCGAGGCGCAAGGCAGCTGCGTTGAGCACTCCGTAGGGCGGGCGATACAGCCGGATGGGCACGCCGGTGGCGTCCTCGATCGTGGCCTGCGCGCGGTCGATGTCGCCGCGCACCTGCCAGGGCGCCAGGCGCAGCAGGTTGCGGTGGCGGTCGCAGTGCAGTCCCACCGTGTGCCCCGCCGCGAGGATCTCGCGAGCAAGGCCGGGGTTACGGCGCACCTGCTCACCCACGAGGAAGAAGGTGGCCGTCGTGTTTGCGCCGGCCAGAACCTCAAGCACCGCTGGGGTGCCCTCGCGGTGAGGACCGTCGTCGAAGGTCAGCGCATAACCCTCGCCGCTTGCGGTGCGGTCCTCAACCCCCAGCGGCCCGCGCAACGCCGGCCAGGCGCCGGCGAGACCTGGCAGCAGATAGCTGACGGTGAGGATTCCCCCCACCACGCCCACAAAACGGCTGCTCAGACTGCCATCATCGTCACTGGACATGCTCGAACTCTCTCTTGGGATCGTGGCGGCGGTGGCCTCCGCGACCCTATACAGCTTAGGCTTCGCGCTGCAGGCGATGGACGCCCGCGAGGCGCCGGCGGAGGAGCACCTGCGCTTGGCGCTCGCCTGGGGGCTGGTGCGCCGCGTGCGCTGGCTGAGCGGCACGGGACTGTCGATTCTGGGTTGGCCCCTACAGGTGCTGGCGCTCGGGTTGGCGCCCTTGGTGGTCGTGCAGCCGGCGCTCGCGATGGGCTTGCCGGTCCTGATGGTGCTGGGCGAGCGCATGCTGGGCGAGCACGCCGGGCGGCGCGAGCACCTGGCCGTCAGCGCGATCGTCGTGGGCGTCATCGGCGCGGGACTGTGCGCGCCGGCGCGCAGCAGCGCGCATGCCGGCTCGGGCACGCTCACGCTGGTGCTGCTCGCGCTGGCGCTGGCCAGCCTGCTGCCCTATCTGCTGCTGCGCGCTGGGCATACCTTCGCCTCGGTGACGATGCTCGGCGCCGGCTTTGGCTTTGCCTGGAGCGGCGTGGCGACCAAGCTGGCCTCTGACGATCTTGCCGGCGGGCTGCTGCTGGCCGCGGCCGCCTGGGGGCTCTCCACCGCCGCTGCCTCCGCGGTCGCCTCGCTCAGCGAGATGAGCGCGTTGCAGTCGCGCCCGGCGATCCAGGTGGCGCCGGTGGTGTTCGTCACGCAGACCGTCGTGCCGGTGCTGCTGGCGCCCCTGCTGTTCAACGAGAGCTTTGCCTCGACCCCCCTGTCAGGCGTGCCGTTGGCGGTCTCGCTGGCGGTGGTGGTCGCAGGCGCCGCGGTGCTGGCGCGCTCGCCGCTGCTGCTGGCGTTGATGCCCGAGGAGCGGGGGAAGGCGTTGATGGGCGAGGAGCGGAGGGAGGCGTCGATGCCCGAGGAGCGGAGGGAGGATCAGCTCGCGAGCGCGCCGAGCGACTCCACGCCCAGCCGCTCCGCTCCCAGCCACGACACGAGCCGCACGACTCCGCGCACGGAGGCGGGCGAGCCGTCCACACTCACCACCAGAACATCGCCGGCGCGCAGCGGGCGCTGAGGCAGCGGGCCGGTCGCGTTCAGCTGCACCTGCCCAACGACGGGCATCGCCCCGGCGGTGCGGGCCAGGACCAGCTGGCCGACGCTGAGCCCGCCGCGAGGCTGCAAAAAATAGAAGTGTCTGTGCAGTCCCAAAGCGCGCGCCTGCGAGCGCAGAATGGCGCGTGTGCGCATCCAGCGCAGCAGGCTGTTCCCCGGCGCTTCCGGCATCAGCTCGTCACGAAAATGCCCCATCCTGGCCACAGTGGCGTGCCCAGGCACGCCGCCGTCGTCAGCGAAGGACACGTGGATGCCGCGGCTGGCGAGCTGCGCGGCCACCGCGGTCACATCCTGCTCCGGCGCCCTGACGATCACACCCACGCTGGGGTCGCTGGTCGAGACATGCTTGAGCGGGTGCACGCGCAGCACCGCTGAGGCCAGCGCGGTGACCTCGTCGGTGGACATCGTCCACATGCCCACCGCCAGCAGCAGCATCATCTGCACGCCGATCGCCACCATGCGCAGACGCCACATGGGGATCGGACGCACCCTGCGCGGAGCCTTCAGCACGAGGTCCACCGCGTCGGGCTGCACGCTGGGCGCCTCGCGCGAAGGCACGGGCTCAAGCATCGACGCCTGCACGTGCTCGCGCAGCTCGCGCGTGTCGTTTGCCAGCCGCAGCAGGTCGAGGTCGGCCATCGCACGTGTGTTCAGACGCGCGTGGCCCACCGGCAGACCGTAGGACACCACCGGCGTGCCCGCCGCCTTGGCCTCCAGGCAAGTAACCCCGCCGGTGGAGTGCACCAGCGCATCGGCCGCCGCCAGCAGGCGGGGCATCTCATCGGTGAAGCCCAGCACATGCACGCGCTGCTCGGCGGCAAAGGTCTCGCGCAGCTTCTCGGCCAGCTGCTCGTTGCGCCCCGCCAGGCAGACGATGCTTGAGATGTCAGGCACCTTGCAGAGCTCCTCAACGGCGCCCCGCACGTCGCCCACCCCCCAGCCGCCGCCTGAGACGACCACCATGCGCCCCTCCTGCGGCAGACCCAGCGCGCGGCGCGACTCCAGCGGGCAGCGCGGCTGCAGGAACTCGGCTGAGATCAGCGGCCGCACCAGCTGCACGCTGTTGGGCCCGGCGATGTCTTCGACGGATTCCAGCGACTCCCCATACATCACCAGGTGCATGTCGATACCCGGCTGCGCCCAGAAGAACAGGCCCGTCAGGTCGGTGATCGTGGCCACCGTGGGAGCGCTCACGCGGTGAGTGCGGCGCAGCCGTGCCAGCACGACCGTCACCGCGGGGTAGGTGGAGACGACCACATCCGGTTCGTGCTCGGCGATGCGGCGCGCCAGCGAGCGCGAGCCGAACAGGCACAGCATGAACCTGGCGAGCCAGCGGGCCGGAGCCACTTTCTCCAGCATCCCGTAGACGATCGTGTAGGTCCAAGGCAGCCAGCGCAGCTGCACGCGATAGCCGTCCTGCACCACTTGGCGCACCGGACGCCCTAGCGCGGAGAGGCCGTCGATCGTCGTGACTTCGACCTCCTGCGGCGAGGCTTCAAGCTGCTGGGTCAATGCGCGGGCGGCAGCGGCATGGCCCTCGCCGACATCGGCCGAGAGGATCAGCACACGCTGGGGAGCAGTATCTCCGGACCGTGGCGCTCCGGACTGTGGGGCGGCGGTGTCTGCGGCCGGTGGAACAGTGTCTCCGGAAGAGTTGGATGTGCTGTGGCGAGATCCCATAATGCGTCAAGCTCTGCCGGTCGGGCGGATGTCGGCTCGCGTGCGCTGCCGCGAAATCACAAGATGAGCCCCCCGGCGGAACAAGCTGTGAGCGAAAGGGTACTGGGCATATCGAACGTTTGCACAGCCGACGGACATATCGTCGGTATGTCCCGGCCTGCCCCCGCGCGTGTCCTTGCCGTTGTGGGCACGCTGGGACTGGCGGGTGTGCTTGTCAGTGTCTTCCTGCTGTTCGCCGGCGCGGCCTCAGCCCCTTCCGTCTACGTACCTGGTCGCAGTGGCGGCTGGCCCGCTTGGATGGCGGGGCCGCTGCGAAATCTTGGTTTCAGCCTCAGCGGCAGCAGCTTCCAGACGCTGACCCTCCTGATGGCGGGGAGCTATCTCGCCGTGCTCCTGACAACGCGTGCGCTGCCCATGTGGACGCTCGCGCTCACCATCCTCGCCGCCCACCTGATCGTGCTGCTGGGACCTCCGTTGATCTCCCAGGATGTCTTCGGCTATCTCGGCTTCGCCCGCCTGGGAGCCCTGCATGGCCTCGATCCCTACACAAACTTCCCCGTGCGGATCGCCGGCGACCCCGTCTACCCCTTCCTGGGCTGGCCCTACCAGCACTCGCCCTATGGTCCGCTCTTCACGCTGGGCAGCTATGCGACCGCGCCGCTGGGGATGGCGGGCGGCCTGTGGGCGCTGAAGGCGGTTTCCGTGCTCAGCAGTCTCGGCGCGGTCGCGCTGGTGGGGCGTGCCGCGGCACGCATGGGCCACTCCTCACGCTGGGCGGTGGCGTTCCTGGGGCTCAATCCGGTGCTCTTGGAGCTGGCGGTGGGCGGCGCTCACAACGACACGCTCGTGATGCTGTTGCTATCGCTCGCGCTTGCCCTTACCGCCACCACGGCCAGCAACCCGCGGGCCGCCGGATCGCTGGTCGCGGCCGTCGCCATCAAAGCGTCAGCCGGCCTAGTGCTGCCCTACTTGATCCTCGCGCCGCCGCGGACAGCGGGGCGGCTGCGCATGCTGCGCGCCACACTGCTCAGCCTCGCCGTGCTCGCCGCGATCGCCGCGATCGGCTTCGGCGCGCACGCCTTCGGTTTTCTCAGCGCCTTGCACGAGCAGCAGCAGCTTGTCGCCGTGCACAGCATCCCCGCCGAGACGGCCCGCCTGGTGGGGCTGACGGGCACGCCTACCTGGTGGCGCAATGTGTTCCTGGGAGGCTTTCTGGCCGTGCTCCTTTTCACACTCTGGCGCACCTGGCGTGGCGCCGAGTGGCGCGCGCAGGCCGGCTGGGCGACACTCGCTCTACTGCTCTCCACCGCCTGGCTACTGCCTTGGTATGCCATCTGGGCGTTGCCTCTGGCGGCGGTCAGCGCCAACCGTCGCCTGCGCGGCGCCACACTTGTCTTCTGCGCCTACGCGCTGCTGATTCACCTGCCGCTGGCCAAGCCGCTGCTCAGCCCGCCGCGTCAAAAGCACGCAGCTCCCGTACGAATACACCGTATCCCGGCCGTGCCTGGCCACTCGGGGCTATCAGGCCTGAATCCCACGAAGCCTTAGGGCCGCCGCCGTCCCACTGGTAGACGTAGATGCGTTCGATGCGCGCGCTCAGGCGTGCCAGGCGCTCAAAGAGAAAGCGCATCACCTTGGCGGCATGCGCCGCGGAGAGAGGAAAGCCGTTGGAGGTGTGCTTGGCACGGCTTATAACCCCGCCTGTCTCGGTGAACCACACCGGAGCCTTGGTCACCGCCAACAATTCCCTGGTCGTGCCCGTTTGCAGGCGATTGGCGCCAACGTAGTTGTGCAAACCCCAGATTTCCGGTTCCCCGTGGAGCGCCTGTTTGAAAGCGTGCACCCACTTCACCATACCTGCCACATCCAGCAGTTCGGCGCCCAGCACATTGCAGCGCGGACACACCCGGCGTATACGCCGGTAATACGCCGCCACCAGAGCCGGCCGGCGGTATGTGCGCTGGCCGCTGTAGTTGGCCTCGTTCCAGGTCGCAAAATCGGTCACCCATGGATACGTTTCGTGGAAACGGCGGAACTCATGTTCAAACCGCGCCGGACTTGGCAGCCGGCGGCTGCGATTGCCACGGGAATGGTCGAAGCTGATCAGCGGGTCCACGCCGTCCGCTTGCGCGGCCTGCAGCCAGGCATTCACCTGCAGGCGCTGGCGCGGGTCCTCCAGGGCATCCCAGGCCATGCTCAGGCGCGCGTATTCGATGCCCAGCGCCTGAAAGCGCGCATCCGCGAACATCGCGGGCGTCTGATCGCCCACGCCCACCGCCACCAGCGCCCGCGACCGCGCCGGCAGCAGCGCGGCGGCCGCTAAGGCGAGACCTGTGAGGAAGGCCGCGAGGATGAAGCTTGTGCGGAGGGTACGTCCTGAGTGCGAGGAGGACATATGTCCTCCTCAAGACACCCTGGCCCCTCAGAAGTCGCGGCTCCAGGCGGCATCACCACGTCCATTTCGCCCGTTTCCAGGTGCCTGGCCACGTCTCCTTCGATCTCCGCGGGGGTGGCCTCGGGGCGCAGTCGGCGTAGGCGGATCGTGTCCAGGCGGCGAAACTTGAGGATCTCAAGCACGTAAACCAGGTACACGCTCGCTCCTATCGCCACCAGACCCAAGGCGATCATCACGAGCGTCCAACCGGTGTGCAGATGACCATGATGGTCGCTGTAAGGAACGAAGCGCAGCGCCAGCGCGAGGCCCGCCAGCATCAAGGTCCACGCGTACAGATACGCGATCGTGCGTCGGCGACTGAAGCCGATGCGGGCCATGCGGTGGTGGAAGTGCTCGCTATCGCTTTCGTATATGGGCTTTTTGTACTTCAAGCGCTTGAGCACCACGAAGGTCGTATCCAGGAATGGCACCGCCAGCAGGATCAGCGGCAGCACGAAGCTCACCACGGCGGTCGTCTTCACCGAGCCCTCCACCATCACGCAGCCCATCAACAGGCCCAGCAGGTTTGAGCCGCAGTCCCCCATGAAGCTCGATGCCGGGGGGAAGTTGTGGATCAGGAAGCCGAGCGCCGCTCCCGCCGTCAACGCCGCCAGAACTCCCGGCGCCGCGCGCCCGAGATCGAACGCGATCACCGCCAGTGCCACCGCGACGATCGTGCACACGCCCGCCGCCAGTCCATCCACCCCGTCGCTGAAGTTGACCACGTTCATCAAGGCCACCAACCCCACCACCGTCACCGTGCCACCCGCGTTGGGGAAGCTCAGGCGACCCACGAAAGGCAGCGTGATGTAGTGCACCACCACGCCGTAATGCACCACCACCAGCGCCGCCACTATCTGCCCCCCCAGCTTCACCGCCGGGTGCAGATCGAAACGGTCGTCCAGCGCGCCAACCACCGTGATCAAGGCCGCGCCGAGCAGCACTCCATGCCACACGCGTCCCACCGGACCGCTGTCCGGGAGCCAGGCGACACCGGCTACCAATACCCCCACGAAGATCGCCAGACCACCGAGTAAGGGCGTGGCCTTGTCGGACAAGCCCCGCTCGCGGGGCACGTCCATGGCCCCCACTGCACGCGCCAGGCGCATCGTCATAGGTGTCAGCAGCGCCGTCACCGCCGCCGCCGTCAGGAAAGCCCAGAGGGCATCACGCTCAGTCAGATGCACCATATAACCGACCTACAGCATCGCAGGCCGAGCAGTCGGCCGTACGCCTCGCACTCCTCAGGCGAGGCCTAAGACCCATACCCGGGAAACCGCCACCTCCTCAAGGGACCTCAACTTGACAAGATTTTGGAGATACCCTAGACTCATTTTGCTTTTTGGAATTGCTCTCCGCCAGGCTGGCGAAAGGAGCAGCGAATCAAAATGTCCAAACTTAAGATCTTGGGCGTTCTAGTCGGCATCACCGGCACGCTCGCATTTTCTGTGATACCGGCATACGCCGAATTCAAATCAAAGGCAACACCAGAACAAACACGGGGAAGAATACATGCACTCAGCGCCGCTGTCTTCAAAGACGAAGGCGCTATGGTGGAATGTCCCGCCTCCGGCATTGAAGCTCAATATCAGATACAAGTCAAAGGGCAAATCAAACGGCAACTTGAATCTACTAAGAAAGGGCCTTATCTAAATATACAAGTAAAAAATTGGGGTAACTGCACAACGCTCATAGGTATGAACCAAACCAAAGACAAAGTCAAACCTTGCGGCTTTCGAGAGGCACAACGCCAAACTACAGAAGCAAGCATCGGTGTCGCCGAAGGATGCACCATCGCGATCGGCGAAGAACCGGTCGTATGCGAATTTCAACTACCAACGGGAATGGAAACCGCATCTGAATCAGACCAAGGCATAAACGTCGGACTCAAAAAAGCTACACTTGCAAATACTGGTAATAACCAAAAAAATGAAATCGTTCTCAATGGCGGCGGCAGGGGCCAACTAGCAGGCGAAGGGCTCTTCTTTGTTCAAATTCCAAACCATGTACTATGCGGCGTTTCTAATAATGAAAGTGGAGAATTCATGTTTAACTTCGAAGCCGTAGAACTGAACGCATAACACTTGATCCTATCAGCGGAGAGTAATTTCCAAAGCACCCGGAGGTACGGCGGGGTCAATCCACTCCGCCCTACCTCCCGTCATTTTCCTCAAACCAGACCCTGAGGCACGCCGGCGCGCATCTCCTCATACAGCGGGTAGCGCTCGACGATCGCCTGAACGCGCTCAGCCAGCTCGTCACGGCGGGCGTCGAACTCGCCCGTGAGGGCAGTGGCGATGATCGCACCGACCTCGCTGAAATCCTCGGGCTGAAGACCGCGGGTGGCAAGCGCGGGCGTGCCGATGCGCACGCCGGAGGCTTCCATGGGAGGCCGCGGGTCGAAGGGGATGGCGTTGCGGTTGACGGTCACGCCGATCTCGTGCAGGCGATCCTCGGCCTCACGCCCGCTCAGCTCGGGCGTCAGCAGGCGCAGATCGACGAGCAGCAGGTGCGTATCGGTGCCCCCGGTGAGCACGCGCAGCCCGTGGGCCTGAGAGTCGGGCGTGAGCAGCTGCTCCGCCACCGCCTTGGCGCCCGCGAGCGTGCGCTCTTGACGCTCGCGGAACAGCTCGGAGGCAGCGATCTTCAGGGCCACGGCCTTGGCGGCGATCACATGCTGCAAGGGACCGCCCTGCTGACCGGGGAAGACAGCGGAGTCGATCTTCTTCTTCAGCTCCTCCTTACAGAGAATCAGGCCCGCGCGTGGGCCACCCAGCGTCTTGTGGGTGGTCGTGGTGACCACGTCAGCCAGCTGCACTGGATTGGGGTGAAGCCCCGCGGCCACCAGCCCAGCGAAGTGCGCCATGTCCACCACCAAGGGCGCCTGCACCTCATCGGCGATCTCACGGAAGCGCTGGAAGTCGAGCTGGCGCGGGTAGGCCGACCAGCCTGCCAGCAGCAGCTGGGGGCGGTGCTCGCGCGCCAGACGGGCGACCTCGTCCATGTCGATGAGCCCCGACCCAGGGTCGGTCTCATACGCAACCACCTCATACAGTTTCCCCGACACATTGAGCTTCATCCCGTGCGTCAAGTGCCCGCCGTGCGCCAAGGACAAGCCCATGATCTTCTCGCCCGGCTTGAGCAGCGCGTGGTAGACGGCCGTGTTGGCCTGAGCGCCCGAATGCGGCTGCACATTGGCGTGCTCGGCGCCAAACAGCGCCTTCGCGCGGTCGATCGCCAGCTGCTCGGTGATGTCCACCTGCTCGCAGCCGCCGTAGTAGCGGCGGCCGGGGTAGCCCTCGGCGTACTTGTTCGTCAACACCGAGCCAACCGCCTCCAGCACCGCGCGAGGCACGAAGTTCTCCGAGGCGATCATCTCAAGCGTGCCCTGCTGACGCTCAAGCTCGCCCTGCACCGCCTCGGCGACCTCGGGGTCAACCTCGGCAAGCGGGCGATTGAAGTAGTCGGGGCTGAGTTCCGTGGTGCTGAGTTCGGGCATTGCACGCTCCTTGAGCAGGCGACGATATGTATGCCCAGGCGCGCGGCTTCGCTTCAAGGCCATCGCTTCCCGGTGGTCGATTCCACCTCAGCGCCAGTCGCAACGGCCCTCTTGAGGCTAGCAGGGATCAAGGCTGGATATGCAGACTGCCGAGCGTCTCATTGACCTCCTCTGCGCTTACCGGGCCCGCGCGCGCAATGGTCCATTCTTGACGCTGCTCGAAGGTGCGCAGATCGAGCACGGTCGATGCGGTTCCAGGTAGCTCTCCGCCGTCTAAAGCCAGATCTACTCCCTCGCGCAAAGCGGCGGGGATATCGGCGAACCGCCGCGCCTCGGACTCGCCGGAGATATTGGCGCTTGACTGCATCACCGGGACCTCGACGACGCCCAGCGCAGCCGCTGAGCGGGGGAGCAGTGGCACGCGCACTCCTAGTGTGTCCAGATCGGCCGCACACGCGGGCTCAAAGCGCCGTGCGCGGTTGGGCAGCAGTAGCGTCAACGGACCAGGCAGCAACGCGCAGAGCGCCGCGCGCTCATGCCTTCCCAACTCGGGAAGCGCACTCAAGGCGACCTGCAATGAGAAGAACATCACCGCCGCCGGTCGCGCCGGAGGACGGCCCTTGAGCGCATATAAGCGCTCAACCGCGGTTTGGTTATCTGGCTCGCAGCCAATGCCGTAGACAGTGTCTGACGGGAACACGGCGACACCCCCGCCCGCGATGCACTCCTCCATACGGCGTGCGTCATCGAGGGTAAGCGTCATGTCCTTTCTCCTACCACCACGCGCTCAACTCCGGCCAGGTCGCGCTCGGCGTGCACAACCCCGAAATCTGCCTTGCGCAGCAGCTCGCCTACCGCGAGGGCCTGCCCCGCTCCGACCTCCAAGGCCGTCGTATGCACGCTCGGGTGCGCAGCGAGCTGGTCGCTTAGGCGTCGGATCGTGCTCAGGCCGTCCGGCCCCGCGAACAGCGCTCCCGGCGGCTCATGGCGCAGGATCTCAGGCGCCAATGAGATGCGCTCGGAGTCAGCGACATACGGCGGGTTGCTGAGCACGGCATCAAACTCAGCTGACACACCTTCCAGCAGATCCGCAAGTAACCAGTGCACTTCAAGACCGAGTCGCTCACCGTTAGCGCGCGCCAAATCGAGCGCATCGGCGCTGACATCGCTGGCGCTCACGCGCAGATCCGGGCGCTCCTGCTTGAGCGCGAGGGCCACCGCCCCGCCGCCCGTGCCCACGTCGAGCACTCGTGCGCCGCGGGACAGCCTTAGTCCAGCTTCCACAAGCAGCTCCGTCTCCGGCCGCGGCACGAGGACCCGGCGATCGACCACCAGCTCCAGGTTGCGAAAACCGCGGCGGCCGACGATGTAGGCAACCGGCTCACGCTCTACCGATCGTCGGCGCACAGCGTCTTGGAACGCTCTTACCGTCGTCCCGGCGACGATCAGCTCCCGATCGGTCCACAGTCGCTCGCGCGCGACCCCCAGCACGTGAGCCAGCAGCACTTCCGCATCAAGCCTTGGCGTTTCGCAGCCGGCGGCGCCGATCGCGGTCATCGCCCCATCCAGCGCGTCCCGCACGGAGGTGCCAGCTTTCACGCTGCCGCCTGGGCATTCATGTCGCCCGACCTTCACGACCCGCTCGAACCGTCACGCTGCCGCCTGAGCCTCCAGGCGCCGGCGCTTTTCATCCGCCTGCAGAGCCGCCGTCAGCTCATCAAGCTCCCCGGCAAGGACCTGATCGAGGTTGTGGACGGTGAACTTGATGCGGTGATCGGTGACGCGCCGCTCGCCGTAGTTGTAGGTGCGGATCTTCTCGGCGCGATCCCCCGTCCCCACCTGCGAGCGGCGGTCGGCGGCCAGCTCCGCCTGCTGCTCGGCCAGCGCCCGCTCGTACAGCCGCGCACGCAGCACTCTTAGCGCCTTCTCACGATTCTGCAGCTGAGACTTCTCATCCTGCATCGAGACCACGATCCCCGAGGGCTTGTGCGTGATGCGCACCGCCGAGTCGGTGGTATTGACCGACTGGCCTCCCGGTCCCGAGGAGCGGTAGACGTCGATCTGCAAATCATTGGCGCCGACCTGCACGTCCACGTCCTCGGCCTCGGGCAGCACGGCGACGGTGGCGGTGGAGGTATGGATGCGCCCCTGAGACTCGGTCTCGGGGACACGCTGCACGCGATGGGTGCCGCCCTCGAACTTGAACACCGAATAGGCGCCATCGCCTTTGATGGCAAATGTGTACTTGCCCTCCCCTATGTCCATCGCCTCGCTTATGAAGCTCAGGCGTTCGGCGTACTTGCTCAACATGCGATACAGGTCGCCCGCCCACAGCCCTGCCTCATCGCCACCGGCGCCGCCCTGGATTTCCACGATCACGTTCTTCTCGTCGTTGGGATCGCGCTCCACCATCGCCACGCGTATCTCCTCCTCCAGCTCCTCGATGCGCTCGCGCGCCCCCATCAGCAGTTCGCGCACCTCGGGGTCCTCGCCGTCCTCGGCCAGCAACTCCTGCGCCCCGGACGCGTCGTCTTGCGCACGCCGCCATTCGCCGGCCAGCTTGGCCGCCGGCTCAAGCTGGCTGTAGCCCCGGCCCACCTCGGCGTAGCGCTCTCTGTCCCCGATCACCTCGGGGTCGGTCATCTGCTGACCCAGCTCGGCGAAGCGCGTCTCGATCTGCTCGATGAGATCCTCAATCATGGACCTCAGTCTATGTGCGCATACCGGCGATGCGCATATCACCAATGCGAATATCGTCGGTGCGACCTTAGGCCACGACCTCCACGCCAACCAGATCCTCGGCCGACAGCTCGTTGGGGTCCTCCAGCGCCAGCACCGCCTGCAGCGAGGCGATCGCCACGGCGAGCTGATCGAGGTCGGGCTCGCGCGTGGTCAGCAGCTGCAGCTGCATGCCTGGCCACATCACCGCCCGTACCCAGCGCCGGCGTCGGTTGCGCCCAGCGAACTTGATGATCTCGAAGGAGATGCCCGCGATCAGCGGCACGCCGATGATGCGCGAGGCCACCAGCAGGTACCACGCCGGCAGACCCACCGCACCAAAGACGAAGATCGAGACGATCATCACGATCAGCAGGAAGCTGGTGCCACAACGCGGGTGCAGCCGCGAAAAGCGCTGTGCATTCACAGGCGTCAGATCGAGGCCCGCCTCAAAGCAGGAAATCGTCTTGTGCTCGGCGCCGTGGTACTCGAACACGCGGCGCAGGTCGCGCAGGCGCGAGAGCAGCACCATGTAGCCGAGGAAGATCGCCGTGCGCAGGATTCCCTCGACAATCCAGAACAGCGCCGAGGAGTTCAGCTGGTGCTTGATCAGGCTCGTCAGCCCCAGCGGCAGCAGGAAGAAGAGGCCGATCGCGAACACCAGGGCGATGACGATCGTGCCCGCCCACATGCCGCCGGAGATCTCCATCGGCTCGCCCTCCTCGCCCTCGCTCTCGCCCACGGCGGCGAGCTGGGCGTTGGCGGATATCCCGAGCGCTTTGAAGCCGATCGCCAGGGACTCCCCCAGCGCCACGATGCCGCGCAGGATCGGCACGCGCAGCCAGCGATGTCGGCGCAGCGCCGAGTCCAGCGGGAAGGTCGTGACCTCGATCTCGCCCAGGGGATCGATGGAGATCGCACCGTGACCCGAAGCATCCTGTGCGGAGGCGCCGTTGGCCGCAGGCGCGGAGGCCCCGTTTTCAGCCCCCTCCACCGCCTCCAAGGCCGACTCGATCGCCGGCTTGCGCACCGCTACGGCCCAGTTGCGGATGCCGCGCATCATCACGCCCTCCAGAACCGCCTGACCGCCCAGCGGCGCATCGCGCTTGGCCTGCAGCATTTCGTTCGGCGACGCAGGCGCTGTTTCTGACGTTGCCGCCGGCACCGGCGTCGGCGTACCGGGAGCCAGGCGGGAAGCCATCAGCCCCTCGCGACCCTACTCGGACCGAGTCTGGCTCTGCCCGGCAGCGGCCTGAGCGGAGCGCGCGCGACCCTTCGCCATACGGCGCTGGAAGCGCTCTACACGGCCTCCCGTGTCCACCAGCTTCTGGCGGCCGGTATAGAAGGGATGGCAGTTCGAGCACACCTCGACGTGCAGCTCAGGGCGCGTCGCGCGCGTGGTGAACTCATTGCCGCAGGTGCACGATACGTGGGCCTGCACATACTCTGGATGTATCTCGGTCTTCATGCTTCAGGCATTCTAGCGGTCGGCTGAGGAATGTCCACCGGCTGCAGGCATGCCGGCGAGCGCCGCTGGGCGCGCTTGATCGTCCTGCCCCTGTCGTCCAGCCAGCGATAGCGCACTTGCACGCGAAATGCCGCGGGAGCGGAGAGGTTGGTGAGTTCCTTCACGTACTTGTAAACCTTCACTCCCGGTTCTGAAGTGCGCCACATGCCCAAGCCAGGCGCGACGATCGTGTGGAAGGCGACATCCGTGGGCGTGCGTTCCTGCACCTCAATCCGCATCGCCATGTGCTGCGTGCCTGGAACCGCCGTCATCTGCGCCGCGAAGGTGGCCGACCGTTCTTCCTGATTAACCGAAGGCGTGCACTCTTCGACGGTCGCCGTCACGGCCGGCGCCGGAGCCGGCGCGGGCGCCTGGGCCAGGACGCTTGCCGCCAGCAGTGCGAGGTGGAATGGGGTTGGAAACATCGCCATCGTGCAGTCCTTGAACACTCACGGACCGCTGGGGTTTCGCTCAGAGGGTCTTTACGCTCAGAGGATCTGGTAAAGCGGCCCGTCGCCCCCCTCGGGGGTCGTCAGACGACCGCCCTTGGCGGTGATGGCTCCGCACTGCACGCAGTTGGTGTAGTTGACGATCACGTCCACATCGCCATGCTCAGGGGCGTCCTCAGGGATCTCATAGACCCCGGCCGGGCACATCCAGCGCCACGTTTCGGCAACCTCGCGCGGCACGTGCTTCTGCACACGGATGTGGTTGGGAGCGTCATCGCGTGTGGCGTTGCCCGTGATGAACACCGAGGAGAGCTTGTCGAAGGTGTACTTGCCATCGGGCTTGGGGTAGTGCTCCTTGGTCTTGCCAATGAACATCGGCTTCTCGTCGTTGCGATGCCAAGGCCAGCGCCCGTTGGGAAAGCGACCCTTGCTGGCGACCATCAGGTTGGCCAGCGGCGCCCCCCAGATGAAGCCCCGCTGGAGAGGCTGCCGCGTGTTGCGCACCTCATATAGCTCCTTGCCGATACGCGAGTCCTCGACCGCCTGCTCGTAGGACTCGAAGGTGCTCTCGCCGCGTACGAGCGCCGCGTAGATCGACTCGGCCGCGAGCTTGCCGGAAAGCACCGCATGGTGGACGCCCTTGAGCGCCACTGTGTCAACCATGCCGGCGCTGTCGCCGACGAGCACCGCCCCGGGCATTGAGAGCTTGGGCATTGACCAGTAGCCACCGCCTGGCAGGGCCTTGGCGCCCCAGGCGATGCGCTCCCCGCCCTCAAGGATGCCCTTCACCAGCGGGTGCATCTTGAACTGCTGCAGGAGGTCGTGGGCGGAGGTCGTCGCGTCGGCGTACTCCAGATCGATGACGAAGCCGATCGAGACCATGTGCTCACCGGTCTTCTCGTCCTTCATCGGATACAGCCAGGTCCCGCCGATCTGCCCGTACTTGGCGGACATGCGCAGCGGCCAGGGGCCAAGCGTGTGGATCACGCGGTCGAGCGGCTTGGGAACCTTCCAGACCTCCTTGACCCCGAGCTCCCATACGGGCGGCTCGCGGTCCTTGGCGAGATCGAACTCGCGGATGGCGGCGCCGGTGATATGGCCCCAGCAGCCCTCCGCGAGCACCGTCGCCTGCGCCTTGATGTCAGTGCCGGGCTCGAAGTTGCCCAGCGGCTCGCCGTCCTTGCCGCGGCCCTTGTCGCCCGAGCGCACGCCGACGACGCGACCATCCTCCACCACGAGCTGCGTGGCGGAGGTCTCGGTGAGGATGTAGGCGCCGGCCTCCTCAGCGATCCGCTGCTGGTAGCGCGCCAGCGCGGAGACCGACATGATCTCGTTGCCGTGATTGCGGAAGTTCGGCGGGACCGGGAGCAGCCGCAGCTTGGTCTTGGCGGTCGGCGTCAGGTAGACGGCCTCCTTGGTGACCTCGCCGAAGGCAAAGCCCTCCTTGCGCCAGTCCTCTCGGCTGAGATCGGGGAACAGCTCTTCAAGCGGGCCGGGGCGCACGACGGCACCCGAGAAGTTGTGCCCGCCGCAGGTCTTGGCCTTCTCGACGACCGCAACCGGCACTTCGCCAAGGCGCTCCATCGTCTCGGGATCATCGGCCAGCAGCTGCAGGAGACGGTTGGCGCAGGAGAGGCCGGCGGTGCCTCCGCCAACGATCGCCACGCCGACCTCGATCAGCTCGTCCTCATCATCGAGCCCACGCTTGATGAACTCCTTCTGGGGGTCGACGGGGGGCGGGAATGCCGCTGGAGCTACCTTGCCGTTGCTAGAGCCATTATGAGATGACATCGCTTGACGCTCCTTTGTGTTTACGCATCCGCCCCACCGCGACCCGCGCCGCTCAGCTCGCCTTCTTCGCCTTCACGGCCTCGGTCAGCTTGGGCAGGATCTTGTTCAGATCGCCCACGATGCCGAGGTCGGAGAACTCGAAGATGGGAGCGTTTGAGTCCTTATTGATGGCCACGATGTTCTCCGAGGCCTGCATACCCACCTTGTGCTGGATCGCGCCCGAGATACCCGCGGCGAGATACAGCTTCGGCGCGACCGTCTTGCCGGTCTGGCCGATCTGCGCCGCGTAGGGGTACCAGCCGGCATCGACCACGGCGCGGGTGGCAGCCACCGCGGCATTGCCACCGAAGGCGCCCGCGAGCTGTTCGCAGAGCTCGAAGCCCTCGGCCTTGCCGAGACCGCGACCGCCGGCCACGAGGATGTCCGCGCCCTCGATGTCGACATCGGCGCCGCGCTGTTCGCCGCGGGTCACCATCGTCGCCTGCGAGGCATGCGGGCTCAGCTCGAAGCTGAGCTGCTCAACCGCTGCGGGGTGGGCGGGGTCCGAATCGCTCTGGGCGATCTCAAACGCGTTGAGGCGTCCGATCACGATGCCCACCGGCGAGCGGTACTTGATTTCGGAGATCGCGCTGTCGCCCAGGATCGGGCGCTCGGCGATCAGCTCGCCGCCCTCGGCGCGTACGGAGGTGACCTCCATCGCCACGCCTGCGCCCAGTCTTGCGGCCAGGCCGGCGCCGATCTCAAAGCCCAGGAGGCCGCCACCGAAGATGGCGTACTTGTAGCCGCCGTCGGCGATCGCCTTGGCCATTGCGTCAACGACAGGCTGGGCGAGCCCTTCGGGACCCTCGGCGACGAGCACCTTCTTGGCGCCATAGGCACCAAGCGAGGCCGCCAGATCCTGAGGCACGCCCTGACCGACGAGGATCGCGTGCGCCTCGCCGCCCAGCTCGGCGGCGAGCTTGGCGCCCTCGCTGACAGCGCCCAGTGAGTTCTTGTTGATCGCGCCTTCGTAGTGCAGCGCGTATACGAGTATGTTGGCCATCTAGATCAGCTTCCTCTCATCAAGCCAGGCGACGATCTTCTCGACCGTCTCGTTGGTGTCCTCGTCCTCGATGATCTCGCCGGCGCCCTTGGCAGGCGGCGCCTTGGCAGCTACCCACTGCGCGGCAGAGTTATCGCCGCCGACCTTCGAGGCGTCGATCTCCACATCGCCGATGCCGACGGTGTCAAGCGGCTTCTTCTTGGCGCCCATGATCGCCTTCAGCGAGGGGTAGCGCGGCTCGTTGATGGCGTCGCCCACGGAGATCACGGCAGGCAGCTTGATCTGCACCGTGTCGTAGCCGTACTCGGCCTGACGCTCGCAGCGCAGGGCATCTGAGTCGACGTCCATCTTGATGACCTGCGTCAAAGAGGGCATGCCCAGGTGCTCGGCCACGACGGCGCCGATCGTGTAGCACTCGCCGTCGTCTGACTGCTGGCCCAGCAGCACCAGATCCGGGCTCTCGCGCTGCAGCGTCTTGGCCAGCGCATAGCCGGTGGCGGCCACGTCGCTGCCGGCCACGGCTCCATCGCTGAGGTGCACCGAACGGTCCGCGCCGAGCGACACGGCCTTGTGCAGCGCGCGCACGGCGCTCTCAGGACCCATCGTGACGGCCACGATCTCCTCCACAGGGACGGCGCCGCCCTCACGGATCTGCATTGCCGCCTCGATGGCGTGCGTGTCATAGGGATTGAGGTTCTTCTCCCCGCTGCGGTCCATCCGCCCCGTCGAGTGGTCGATGCGCTTCTCGACGGAGGCGTCCGGAACCTCCTTAACCAGGACGCATATCTTCATTCGGTGAACTCTCCTTGAGGAATCTTGGTAGCCCGACTGGTGATCTAGGGGCCAGGCTCGCCGGCTTCGCCGGCTGGGCCAGCTTCAATGCTACCCAATCTGGCGGTTGACTGACGAGTCAATCGGTAAATTGGTTTGGCCTAGTTTGGCCTAGTTGTGGCCTACGGAGCCGCGAATGAAGTCCACGATGGCCTGTGTCGGGGCGCCGGGGGTGAAGACCTCGGCAACGCCCAGCTGCTTTAGCTCCGGGATGTCCTCGGCGGGGATCGTGCCGCCGACCGTCACGAGCACATCGTCGATGCCCTGCTCGTGCAGCAGCGCCACCACGCGCGGCACCAGCGTCATGTGCGCCCCAGAGAGGATCGACAGGCCCACGGCATCCGCATCCTCCTGGATCACCGTCTCCACGATCTGCTCCGGAGTCTGGTGCAGACCGGTGTAGATGACCTCCATGCCCGCATCGCGCAGCGCGCGGGCGATGATCTTCGCGCCGCGATCGTGGCCGTCCAGACCAGGCTTGGCGACGACGACGCGGATCTTGCTCTTGGCGGTATGTGCTGTGGAGGAGGACATCGCGGGGCGCAGATTACTTCAGGAGCGCAACTCGCCCCGCACCAAGCGGCTGAAAGCCGCCACGGCGGTGCCAGCGACAAGCGCACCGACCACCTTCAGACGACGCCCCAGACGCTCCAGGTAGATCGCCTCCCACCCTTCCTGCGCGGCGATGCGCTTGAGGTCGGGGTCAGGATTGACCACCACGGCGTGCCCTACGGCGCGCAGCATCGGCAGATCGGACTCTGAGTCCGAGTAGGCGTAGGAGGCGGCCAGATCGAGCCCCTCGCGCTCGGCCAGGCGACGCATCGAGATCACCTTGCCCTCGCGGTAGTTGAAGGGGCCTGAAGGGCGGCCGGTGTAGCGCCCTCCCACCACCTCAAGCTGAGACCCCAGCCCCCCATCGAAGGCCAGCACGTGGGCCAGCATGTCCGCCATCTCCTGCAGGGCGGCCGTGACGATGTAGACGCGATGGCCCCGCTCCTGATGATCGTAGGCGCGTTCGAGCATCTGCGGATACAGCCGCGGCAGCACCCCCGCCAGCACGCGCGGAGAGAGGCGCTGCAGGTCGCGCACGGGCACTCCGGCGATCATCTCCCCAACGCGCTCGCGCACGGCGTCGGCGCGATCGTCGGTGGAGCCGCGCAGGCGAAAGCGCAGGTTTTCGTAGATGTCGCGGGCCAGGCGACCGCGCGAGATCATGCCCGTCTCGAAGGCCGCGCGGGCGAAGTAGATGCCCGAGGAGCCCACCATCAGCGTGCGATCGAGATCGAAGAACGCCGCCGTGCCCGGCGCGGCGCCGGCGCCGTTGCCCGCGTGGGCCGGCGCGGCGCTTGGATGTCGTGCGGCCCACGCGCTCATATCGATCCCGCCGCGCGGGTCACACGCGGATGATCACCGCGTCGCCCTGGCCCCCGCCGGAGCAGATCGCGGCGCAGCCGAGACCACCGCCGCGCCGACGCAGCTCGTGCACTATCGCGCCCAGGATGCGAGCGCCGGAGGCGCCGATCGGATGACCAAGAGCAACCGCTCCGCCGTTGACGTTGACCCTGTCCTCGTCGATGCCCAGCACGCGGATCGAGTTGAGCGTGACCGAGGCAAAGGCCTCGTTGATCTCCCACACATCGATGTCCTGCGCTTTCAGACCCGCCTTCTGCAAAGCCTTGGTGGCCGCTGAGGCGGGAGTGCGCGCGAGGTAGGCAAAATCGTCGGCCGACTGCGCGTGCGCGACGATCTCTCCCAGCGCCTCGCGGCCGTTGGCCTGGGCCCACTCCTCAGAGCTGAGCACCAGCGCGCCGCCGGCATCGTTGACGCCCGGTGAGTTGCCGGCGGTGTGGGTGCCCTCCTTGCCCACCAGACCGGGAAGCGTGGCGAGCTTCTCAAGCGAGGTGTCCCGGCGCGGGGCCTCATCGACCTCCACCGTCGTGTCTCCCTTGCGGCCTTTGACGGTAACCGCCACGATCTCCTCCGCCAGCTTGCCCTCGTCGGTCGCCTTCAGCGCCAGCTCGTGCGAGCGCAGCGCCCAGCGGTCGAGATCCGCGCGCGTCATCTCAAGCTCGTCTCCGACCTCGGTCGCCTCGACGAACATCTGCTTGCCCGAGAAGGGATTGGTGAGGCCGTCGTGGACCATCGCGTCAAGCGCCTTCACGTCGCCCATGCGGAAACCGAAGCGCGCGCCCGGCAGCAGGTAAGGGGCCTTTGACATCGACTCCATGCCGCCGCCCACGCCCACCTGCACGTCGCCCGCGCGGATCGCCTGATCGAGGATCACGCACGCGCGCATTCCCGACGCGCAGACCTTGTTGATGGTCTCGCTGGAGACATCCTTGGGCACGCCCGCCTTGATCTGCGCCTGGCGCGAGGGGATCTGGCCCTGACCGGCCTGCAGCACCTGACCCATGACGACGTGATCGACCTGCTCAGGCTCCACGCCTGAGCGCTCCAGCGCGGCCTTGATCGCGAGCCCTCCAAGCTCTGTGGCATCCAGTGTGGACAGGCTGCCGCCCATCTTGCCGATTGGCGTGCGGGCGGTGCCGAGAATGACGGTCTTGGGCATGGGCTGTGGGCTCTCCTGATCGAAGTTGGGAGGTGAGAGACCGAAAATGCTAGCGATGTGGGTATGGTGGCCTCTGTCGTGAAGGTCACACTCACCACAGAAGAGCCTCAGGCCACCGACGCCGACACGGTGGCGGTGGCGCTGTTTGAGGGCGAGCCGATGCCCACAGGAGCACCTGGCGAGGTCGCCGATCTGCTCTCAAGCGGCGAGGCCAGAAGCTCGTTCAAGGCGCTGGCCGTAACCCACGCGCAGGGCAAGCGCTGGCTGACGGTGGGCATCGGCAAGCCCGAGGACTTCACGCCCGAGCGCGCCCGCGTGGCCGCGGCCAAGGCGCTGGAGCGGGCCAAGGAGATCTCCGCCCGCACCCTCTGCTGGCAGCTGCCCGCGGACGCCGGCAACGATGTCGCCGGCGCGCTGGTCGAGGGCACGGTGCTGGCTGACTACAGCTTCGAGCGCCACAAGTCGGTGCCCAAGGAGGACGCCGAGCAGAGCGCGGACAAGCCTCCCAAGCACCTGGAGCGCCTGATCGTGTCGGCCGCGAACGCCGCCGAGGGCTCGGAGGATCTGGAGCGAGCGGTGAGCGAGGCGGCGACGGTGAGCGATGCCGTCAACGCCGCGCGAGACCTGCAGAATCGCCCCGGCAACGACCTCACGCCCACAGCGCTGGCCGAGCACGCCAAGGCGCTGGGCGAGGAGATCGAGGGCCTGTCCGTCGAAGTTGAGGGCAGCCAGGGCCTCAAGGACCGCGGCATGGGCGCCTTCGCCTGTGTCGCCCAGGGATCGGATCAGGAGCCGGCGCTCATCACCATGCGCTATACCCACCCCGAGGCCAGAGGGCCATTGCTGGGGCTGGTGGGCAAGGCCGTGACGTTCGACAGCGGCGGCATCTCGCTGAAGCCGGGAGCAAAGATGTCGGAGATGAAGTTCGACATGTCCGGCGGTGCCGCGGTGATCCAGGCGGTGGCGGCAATCGCGCGGCTGAAGCTGCCGGTGAAGCTTGTTGCGGTCATCGGGGCAACCGAGAATCTGCCCAACGGCCGCGCCGTGAAGCCCGGCGACATCGTCATCGCCGCCAATGGCAAGACGATCGAGGTCAACAACACCGACGCCGAGGGCCGGCTCGTGCTGGCCGACTGCCTCTGCCACGCGGTCAAGCTGGGGGCCGAGCGGATAGTCGATCTCGCCACACTGACCGGCGCCGTGATCATCGCCCTGGGCTCGACCTACGCAGGGATCATGAGCAACGACGATGAGTGGGCCCAGACGGTCACCCAGGCCGGTGAGCGCACCGGGGAGATCCTCTGGTGCCTGCCGCTGCACGAGGAGTACGACGAGAACATCAAGGGTCGCTACGGCGACCTCAACAACGCCCCCGAAGACCGCAAGGCCGGGACGATCGTGGGCGCTGCCTTCCTCTCGAACTTCGTCGAGGATGTGCCCTGGGCGCACCTGGACATCGCCGGCTCGGCCTGGGACCTGGGCCGGGCTTACGCGCCCAAAGGGGCAGCCGGTTATGGAGTGCGGTTGTTGGTGGACTTAGTGCGCTCCCACAGCGCATGAACTTCGACCTCTCCGTCGAGCACGAGCTGATCCGCAAGACCGTGCGGGACTTCGCCGAGGGCGAGGTGGCGCCGGTGGCCGAGGAGCTCGATCGCACCAAGTCCTTTCCCTATGAGATCGTCAGCAAGCTGGGCAAGCTGGGCCTGATGGGCATCCCCTTCCCGCAGGAGTACGGCGGCGGCGGCGGCGACACGCTGGCCTATGCGCTGGCGGTCGAGGAGCTTACGCGCGTGGACAGCTCTGTGGCGATCACGCTCTGCGCCCACACCTCGCTGGGAACGCAGCCGATCTACCTGTTCGGCAGTGAGCAGCAGAAGCGCGAGTGGTTGCCGCGGCTGTGCAGCGGCGAGCGGCTGGGTGCCTTTGGCTTGACCGAGCCCGAGGCGGGCAGCGACGCGGGCAACACGCGCACGCGTGCGCGCCTGGACGACGACGGCGAATGGACGATCAACGGTGCCAAGCAGTTCATCACCAACGCCGGCACCGACATCTCCGGCGTGGTCTGCATCACCGCGAAGACGGGGGACCCCACCCACCCCAGCGAGGCCAACCCAGAGGAGATCTCAAACCTGCTGGTGCCCAACGGCACCCCTGGCTATGAGCAGGGCGAGCCCTACCGCAAGATGGGCTGGAACGCCTCCGACACGCGCCCGCTCACCTTCAGCGACTGCCGCGTCCCTGAGGAGAACCTGCTGGGCCCACGAGGAGCCGGCTTCAAGCAGTTCCTGCACATCCTCGACATTGGCCGCATCGGCGTGGCCGCGATGGGCGTAGGTCTCGCGCAGGGGGCGCTCGATGAAGCGCTGAAGTACGCCAAGGAGCGCCGCGCCTTCGGCAAGCCGATCAGCAAGTTCCAGGCCATTCAGGCCAAGCTCGCCGACATGGTCACCGAGATCGAGGCCGCCAGGCTGCTGGTCTACAAGGCCGCGCTTGAGAAGGACGCAGGGCGCAACTTCACTCTCACCGCGGCCCAGGCCAAGCTCAAGACCGGGCGCCTAGCCGTGCGGTGCGCCGAGGAGGCCGTGCAGATTCACGGCGGCTATGGCTACATCGAGGAGTACCCGGTTTGCCGCTTCTACCGCGACGCGAAGATTCTCACCATCGGCGAGGGCACCGATGAGGTGCAGCAGATGGTGATCGCTAGAGCGTTGGGGGCGTAGGCGCTAAGAGCGTAGGCGCTAAGACGCCGGGGGCGTGGCTGCGGGCGCCGCGGCCCGCTCAAGCAGCTCGGTGGCCGCGCTGGCCGGGTCAAGGCGCCGCTCCACGACCTCCTCCAGCAGTTGCTGGAAGCGAGCGTCCTCAGCCAACTCCTCCTCCAAGCGCCGACGCATGCGCGCCGTGGCGATCGCCAGCACCTCGTTGTGCAGATTGCGCCTGCGGCGCTCCGCCAGCTGACCCGCCGCGAGGATGTGTGCGCGGTGCTCATCGAGGCGCTCCACCAGCTCGTCGATGCCACGATTGTGCGCGGCCTCGGTCTTGACGATCGGCACGCGCCAGCGCTTGCGCACTTCCTCCTCGCTGCGATCCAGATTGGCAAGCGAGAGCACGCCGCGGATCTCGCGCACCATCGTGTCGGTCAGCGGGTGGTCGGCCTTATTGATGACGATCACATCGGGAATCTCCATCACGCCGGCCTTGAGCGCCTGGATGGAATCTCCCGAGCCGGGCATCAGCACGAGCACGATCGTGTCGGCGTGGTCGATGATGTCGATCTCCGCCTGCCCCACGCCGACGGTCTCCACGAACACGTCCTCGCGCCCGGAGGCATCGAGCAGCAGCGCTGCCTGCAGCGCTGCCTCTGAGAGCCCCCCCAAGGCCCCGCGGTTGGCCATCGAGCGGATGAACACACCCGGATCGAGGAAGTGCGCTGAGAGGCGGATACGATCGCCCAGCAGCGCTCCCTGGGTAAAGGGCGAAGATGGATCGATCGAGAGCACCCCTACTGTCCTGCCGGCCTCACGCCGTGCCTTCGTGAGCGCGCCGATCAGCGTCGACTTGCCCACCCCCGGAGGGCCGGTGAAGCCAAACACCGCAGCCTTGCCGGTGTGCGGGTAGATCTCGCGCACGAGCGCCCAGCCGTCGGGATGATCGTCCTCGACCAGCGAGATCGCCCGCGCGAGCGCGCGGCGGTCACCGGCGAGCAGTCGTTGGGCGAGCGTGGAGGACATTCCGGGAAGTATCTAGGATGCCCGCCCGTGATACGCACCTGGCGCTGGATGCGCAAGAACAACATGCTCAACCGCCATTACGCCCTGCTTGGCGCGCGCTGGTTGTGGCTGAAGCTGCGCTGGCGCGGGCGCCTCGTCACCGATGGCATCTGCTTCATCTGCCCTGGTGTGAAGTTCGAGATCGGCCCCAATGCCAAGCTCTACATCGGGCGTTGGGCTTGGATCGGCCACGCCAGCAAGATCCGCGTGCACGAGGGCGAGGTGCGCATCGGCGCCAAGACCGTAATGGGCCAAGAGTGCACCATCTCCGCCTATCAGCATGTGGAGATCGGCCGTGAGTGCATCATGGCCGACCGCGTGATGCTGATCGACTTCGACCACGGCGTCGTGGAGGTCGAGCGTCCCATCCGCCTGCAGGGAATCTACAAGCGCGACGTGAAGGTCGGCTCGAATGTCTGGATGGGCTATGGCGCATGCGTGCTGCGCGGCGTCAACGTGGGTGACAACGCGATCGTCGGCACCAATGCGGTTGTGACCAAGGATGTGCCCGCGAATGCCGTCGTCGGCGGCGTGCCCGCCAAGCTGATTCGCATGCGCGAGACACCTCGGACATTGCGCTGGAGCTGAAGCTCAGCCGGCGTGGACCGCGAGATTGCGCAATGGCCCGACATCGGCGGCCGGGCCTGCAGAAAGCGCGTCGCGGAGCCCCTGGCAGTGCTGCTCGAAGCGCTCCCGCGCATACGGCACGGCGAGGCCACGCGCGACCATGAAGGCCCAGTCCGAGGACTGCAAAGCTAAGAGCTGGCGCAGCGCGGCCGGCCCGAGGCCGGCGCCGGCGTGCATGGCGGCCAGCTCACCGGCTCGGGTTGCGAAGGCCATCTCCGCCACCGCCGGCGCAGACCAGGTGGAGAGGTCGCCGTGCTCCCCCCAGCTGGTGGCCTGCTCCGCGTCTTCCCAGATCCCCGCGGCCGGCGCCGGCTCCGAGCGCGCCAAAGCCTCGTCCAGACGCACCAGCTCAAGCCCCTGCGCGGCGCACTCCGCGACAACGGCGGACAGCCACGCGACTCCCTCATACCACCAGTGCCCAAGCAGCTCCGTGTCGAGCGCACAGACGACCAGCCCGCCGCCGGGAATGCCGGCGCCAAGGCGCTCGACGCGCGCTTTGGCGCGCGCTACGAAGTTCGCGGCGTGGCTGTGCGCCAGGGCGAGCGCCCGCTCGTGGTCATAGGCCCCGCCGTGGTTGGCCCAGGGATTGTGGTGGTGGATGGTGTGGTGGTGGTAGTCGCGGTAGTCCCCATGCGCCGGATAGCCCCGCTCGCTCCACACCAGCGAGATCGTGGCGCGGTCGATCGGAACGAGCTGCAGGCCCGACTCGCTTAGCAGCGGGCGCAGGTGCCGCGGCGAGTCCGGCCCAAACGCGCCGGTCAGCTCGATGCAGCTCGCGTGCGCCCCCGCATCGGCGAGCGTGGGCTCGATCCACGGCGCATGCGCGCACTCAGGCAGCCAGAAGCCTCCGCGCCAGCCCGGCCCGAAGCGCGTGCGGTGGGAATCGATGCCCCCCTTCACCTGCGCCTCCAGGCCAGCCTCGGTGGCCAGCAGCGGCAGCACGGCATGCGTGGCCGAGGAGGTCCACTGCGCGTAGGGCGCGAGCGCACTCGGCAGATCGCCATCCAGCTCGGCGAAACGCTCAAGCGCGCGCTCATAGTCTCCCCAGGAACGCAGCACCTCGTCAGCCAGCGCGTCGTGTCCGCCCGCCCGCAGCCCGCGAGCGTCCTCATGGTGGGTGTAGCGACGAACCTCATCGAGGAAAGTCCTGTAACGCTCCTGCACCCCGGCACCTTCCAGCTGGTCGCAGAGGACCGGCGTGAGTGACAACGTCAGCGGCGCGCCGGCTTCGAGCAGGTCAAGCAGCGGCAGGTAACTCGTGGTGATGGCCTCCCACAGCCACTCCTCGCCAAAAGGCCAGGTGCCGAAGCCCTCCACATAGGGCATATGTGTGTGCAGGACGATGGCGAGTGAGCCACGGTCTTTGCTCACTGGCGGCACACCGCAATGAAGTCAAGGGCGCTATCCAGGTCGGCTTCGGCAGCGGAGCGCAGCACAAAGTCACTGGAGGCAATCGCGGGCGTAAACCAGTCATAGAAGCGCGAGGTGAGGCCCAGGCGAGGATGGATCGAGTCCCAACCCAGCTTCAACGCCAGCTCATGTACGCGCAGCTTGCGCGCGTGGAACAACCCATACATCTCGACCTGGCCGAAGTGCCCTTTGCAGAGCTGCTCGAATTCGCCGGCCTTGTACTCGTGCACATGCCAGGGGTTATCCGAGCGCGGGGCACCCTTAGGAGCCAACGTGAGCACATTCGGGGTCGACAGGTAGACAGCGGGCGCGCGGCCCCCTCCCCCTCCTCCTTTTTCTCCTTTGGCCAGGAGCGAAGAGAAGTGCTCCAGCACGGCGCCTGGGTCTTGAAGATGCTCGATCGTCTGCAAGAACACCACCGCATCGCAAGGCTCGCTGAAGCTTTCGACCAGGTCGCGTGCGAAGCGCAGGTTGGAGCGCCGGTAGCGCAGCCGCGCGTGCTCGTGCGCCTCGGGATTGGCATCGACCCCCACCACCGAGGCGGCGCTGCCCGCCAGCAGGTTCGAGCCATAGCCCTCGCCGCAGGCCATGTCGATCACGCGCTGCCCTTGCGTGCGCGCCGCGATCCACTCGTACACCGCCAGGTGACGGCGATACCAGTAGTTCTCCTCGGGCACGTCCGGCAGGGTGCGCTCCCCGGTCAGCTCCAGCGGTGGAACGCCGTCGGGCTGGTCGTGCTGAGTGAAGTGATGGGTGGGCACAGACACGAGAATCTGGAAAAGAGGGGCCCGGCTCGTCCGCCTCCGGCGGACTGCGCCACCCTCTATTGGCGCGCGAGTATATGGTGCCGCTGCCATGTCCCCCGTTCTGAGCGCCGAAGAGATCCGCGACGTCAACACCCGCTACCACGATGTCGCGGCTGACCACTACGACTCCAAGTGGGGCATCGACTTCGGCGAGCTGGGCGGCGACCAGGTGCTCTCCAAGGTGCGCAAGGTGCTCGGCGCGCAGCCCAGCCCCTTCGCAAGCTCGCTGGAGATCGGCTCAGGCACGGGCTATTTCACGCTCAACCTGATGCGCGCAGGGATCATCGAAGAGGCCACCTGCAGCGACATCTCACCCGGCATGCTCACCACGCTGAGCGCCAATGCGCAGCGTCTGGGCCTGCGCGTGAAGACCACGCGGGCGGATGCCGAGTCCCTGCCCTTTCCCGATGAGAGCTTCGACCTCGTGCTCGGGCACGCCGTGCTGCACCACATCCCCGATCTGCCTCGCGCCTGGGGAGAGTTCGCGCGCGTGCTGCGCCCCGGTGGCACGGTGCTGTTCGCGGGTGAGCCTTCGCGCTATGGCGATCGCCTCGCGCGCGTGCCTAAGCGCGCCGCAACCGCAGTTGCGCCGCTGTGGCGCCGTGCGATGCGCGCTGGCCCCGCCCCACCGGCGGAGGGTGGCGCGCCCGATGCGGCGCTTGAGAGCGTCGTGGACGTGCACGCCTTCGCGCCCGGCGAGCTCTCCGCCCAGGCCCGCGGCGCAGGTCTCAGCGACGTGCGCGTGATCGGCGAGGAGTTGCTGGCCAACTGGTTCGGCTGGACCAACCGCACATTGGAGGCCACCGCCAACCCCGATGAAGTGCCATGGGGATGGAAGTGGTACGCCTATCGAGGCTATCTCGCGCTGCAGCGGGTCGACCGAAGGCTGCTGGAGTCACGGCTGCCGGCGGCGATCTTCTACAACCTGATGGTCTCCGCCAAGAAGCCTTTGTAGGCCCAGGCTGAGCCGAGGACAGAGGCCACCCCCAGGATTCTCTGTGCGACTGGCCGGCGAGCCAGTCCAAGGATCGGGTTGAGGAGGGTTGCACACCCTAGACTGCCGGTATGCCCGACCAGGTTCATCACGGCTTTCCCATGTTCCCCTTGGGGATGGTGGCGCTGCCCACCGAGAGCGTGCCGCTGCACATCTTCGAGGACCGCTACCGCAAGATGATCGAGGAGTGCCTGGACTCTGAGCGCGAGTTCGGCATTGTCTGGCTTTCCGAGGAGGAGCTCAAGCCGGTCGGCTGCGCCTGCGAGATCGATCGCGTGCTCGAGCGTATGGAGGACGGTCGGCTGAACATCATCGCGCGGGGAACCCGCCCTTTTCGCCTGGTAGAGCGCCAGGACGACCTGCCCTATCCCGCCGCCGTCGTGGAGTTCCTTTCCGAGCAGGAGGAGGAGCCTGATCCAGAGGTCGTCGAGGAGACTCGGGGGCTTTATGCGGAGCTGGTGGAACAGGCCACCGACAAGGTGCTGAGCGAGGACGAGCTGGCCGAGCTGGACGCCTACACCATGGCTGCCACTGTGGAGTTCGGGACCGATGTCAAGCAGGAGCTTTTGGAGCTGCGCTCGGAGAACGCGCGGCTGCGGCTGCTGACACTGCTGTTTCGTGCCGCCATCAAGCGGCTGGAGATGGTCGAGCGCGCGCAGGCTCGGGCCAAGTCCAACGGCAAGGTTCGCTTCGGCTGAGACCTGGCGAGGACGCGCCTGGCGCAGAATGGCCAGACGCGTCTCGGCCAGTTACTTGTGGATCTTTTTGGCTTTCGCCTTGGGCTTCTTCTTTGGATGCGCCTTCTTCGGGCAGCCCGTGACCGTCACCTTTGTGTTCTGCTTGACCTGAAGCCCGTTCTGAGCAGTGATGGTGGTGGGCATCACCAGGTTGCTGGAGCAGAAGTTGCCCTTGCTCTTCTTGGGCAGATTTTCCGTCAACGCCGAGTGCGGGCCCTGAGGCAAGCTCAATTCAAAGCTCGAGATCGGCACATCAGGTACTGAGGAGAACGTGCTCGTCGTTATCCCGGCCTTGCTGACGAATGTCCCACCCACCAGTTCGACTGTTACGCCCTGACCCTGCAAGATCATCACGAGGTCCGGGAACGCCGCCCCGCCGTGAGACACCAGGTAGGCGGGGCCCGTAACGGGCACATTAAGCACTGGGGTGATCGCCCTGGCCGTGCCGACCAGTGACTCTGGTGGGCACGTGGCTGGGTTGGCGGCGAACGTCGCTTCGGGGCAGGCTTTCTGCAAGGTCGTCAAGCGTGAGGGGAGCTGCTTGGGCAGCGAGACCTTCACCCCGGCGATGTTCGCCTGGGCGCCCTTGGGGTAGCCGACCTTGACCGTCAGCGCGGCCCCGTTGGCGCGGGTCGCGTGAGCCTTGGTCGAAGCCTTGAAGGCGGGCCGGAAAGGCAACCTGGCACAGTTCGCCGCCTGAAAACGGCTCGAAACCGGCGCCGTCGTGCCTTCGTCGCCCAGGGCCGCGCCTTCGAACTGCAACGGTTCACAGTCGGTGGGATTGAAGATGAAGCCTTCCTTGTCCAGCACGATGTTGATCGTCTTCAGATCCACCGGAATGCCCTGCAAGATGGTCGGCAACGGGTCCGTTGTGGCGAGAATTCGCGACGTCCGACGATCCACGTTCAGCGTGGTGCGTACCGGCACAGTCCCCAAATTGAAGGGGCCCGCTTCGGCATGAACGATCGTGAGCAGACCGAAAGGTGCTCCGTTGTAGCCACTCGTTAGATATACCGGGTCTTCAGGATGACCCGGCTGCGGCAGGTACACAGGCTCAGGCCCCGGGCCGGCGCCAACCGTGACATGGCCAATCTGGCTGGCCTGCGGACAGGTCTGCTGGGCGATGTGAGGTTCTTCGCAGAGAGGAACCCTGGAGATCATTCCCAGCAAGCCGGGGGGCGTGCGTACGCTGAGCTGCTTGAAGGCCTGATCCTGGTCGGAGCGAGTGAGAGTGAGGCTGAGCGGCGAAAATCCGCCCGCCTGATTGCCGAGGGTGCCCGCCACCATCGACGGAGAGAACCCGCCGCCGCAGCCCGTTTCGATAGCGAACGGCGCGGAGAACGTCACCGGCATCTCCCCGCTCCACGGCGTCAACGCCCCAGTCGCTGCGTAGGAACCGCAGCGCCGTGGGTTCATAAGGGCTGCGTGGGGGCCGTTGAAGAACTTCAGCCGCAGATGGCTGAACGGCTGCTGTGGGTTGTTGTCGAACGTCGTCGTCAGCTGTCCGGTCGCCAGATCCGCGTGCACTTCGCCGGCAAGCTTGATGACCACGCCGGAGCCTTCCGCGACCACGTAGAGGGCGAGCAGGCTGTGAAACTTGTTGGCGTCGGGCTGCGCGAGATACACAGAGCCCTCAAGGTTGTGTTCCAGCAGCGGCGTTTCTATCTCCACAGCCCCAACCTTCGCCGCATTCGGGCAGTGCGCCGGAGCGGCAGAGCTGAGCGCAATCTCTTCTTCGCTGCACCCTTCCAGCCCGTTCGCCGCCGACGGCGAAGTCGACATGCCCGCCGGCAGCGAGACCACGGCCTTCTTCAAGTCGGCCTCCGCCAAACCATCCGGCGCTTCATTCTGCGGCAGCGAGACTTCGACCGAAACACCCGTGGGTGCACCAGCGGCGTGCCCACCTGGCTGTATGTCCACCGTCGGGCTGAAGTCAAGACGTTCGCAACCCGTGATGCCCACAGCGTGGCCTGCGGAATCGTGGTTGAACGCTTCGGCTTCGATGATCGCGGGAGGAGCGAAGCCCGTCAGCTCAGGTGCGTCCACCGGGTTCTGCCATGAGTCGGCGTATATCTTCGTCGCCAAGGGGCTTTCTCCACAGCGGGTAGGAAGGGTCAGCAACGGGGTACGGCCCGTCTCAACAGGGCAGGGATTTTCTTCTCCTCGAGCGAAGGGTTCGCCGCCGGCACCAAGGCATTCCCCACGTTCGCCATTGTGACGGGGATCGGCGGGCACACCCCAGAAGATGGTCCTGACACCGTAAATCCGCTCTCCCTGATTAGTATTCTTAGACGCGACCGTCACGCCATAGTCGCCGCCGGTCCGGACTCTCGAGGTGAACACAACCGGGATTCCGGTGGGATTGACGCCAAACTCCGCAGGGACGCCCGCTGGCGTAACAAGATTATAAATCCCCAACGACAACTGGACCACTGTGCCTTCTCCCTTCAAGTCCAGTTCGATCTGCGCCACCCCAACCTGGCTGTCATCGGGACAACTCGCACCCGACAAACCAAACGCTATATGGTGATTCGGTGTCGTGAACTGTTCAAACGTACACTTCGGGGTAGCATTCGGATTGCCAACCAAACCCGCCGGCAATTCGGCTTCGATGTCCTTCACATCCCCATCCGGGACCGACAGGCCGCCCACGCCAATAGTCCTGTTGAATTTGAAGCTCGTCACCACTTCAGCCGGATGCGAACCAGCCTGCACCGCAGGCACACCACCACCATTCAAAACAAGACTTTCAACACTACCAGTCTCAAAACCAAAAGAACCAAACGCAGGAGACACCACAACACCCAACATCAAAACACACACCAACAAACCACACAACAACCCCGGTGCCTTCCCTATAGCCCACCAGCGAGGAGAGGTATCGCCCGCTACTGCCGACATCTCACCATTGACAGGCAACACGATAGAAATCACTTCCCCCTCCTTATCCGCCTAGCCGCGGCCTTTCGCCCACGCCTAGACTTACGCGCAGGCCTCTTCTTTGGCGTGACCTTCTTAGCTTTGGATTTGGATTTGGATTTCACCATTGGTTTGGACGCGACCCCGGCGACGTTCCCCGCACCTACGAATACAGAACTCGTTGGCACAGCAAATGCCGGTGGAGTAGCACCAGCCGCGTGGCAATCCTCGCCTTCGCATACGACCGGCGGCGCGAGAGAAAACCCAACCGCTTCCCCCAATTCATGCGGCGCGCGAGCATCATATAAATCAACCTGCCGATCGGTGTCCTGCGCGACAAGCTGCGCATTAGTGATGAAAAAAACATCATTCCCATTCGAGCTCGCATCCACAAGTGACGCTCCTCTAACACTACGGCCATCCGAGAGCAGATAAACATTCCCGCCCTCCCACTCGTACACGTCCTCCGCCCCATTAGTATCTTGGGGCACCAACCCATCCGCGCTATCAAAAAACACCCGGCCAGTGCCACTGCCTTCCGACAACACCCGCGACTGATAAATAGCCAGATTATTTTCGATTTCAGTTCCTGCTGGTATGCCAGAGGGACCCGTCGGTCGCACACCCAATGGGTTACACGACACACAACTCAAACGACCGGCCCCCACCGCTTCATACAAGAAGACCTCCTCACACGACGCCGGCAGCGGATTACCAGTACCGTCCAACCCACAACTCGCACCACTACTCACAGTATTATCATAACCATCCGGAAAATTAGCTGTCCTGAGCGGCTGCTGAGACATGAACACCACACTCAACCCATCACGCGACACCCGCGAAGTCCGCACCCCAATCTTGGACTGCCAGTCCCCTGCCACACCCAACCCCGCCCGCTCGGATGCTCTCTCATCCTCGCCTGAGAGGGTGGCGATGAACCTCGGCTTTTCCCAACCCTCATGCCAAAGATAGAGATTACACACAGCTCCCGGCGGAGATTCACCACCTCTACAATTCCCTGGTACTGCACCAGAGTTCAAAACACCATTAGCGACAAAATACACATACGAGCCATCCCCGCTCGCACCAAGCACACCCTGCACTCCAGCACCATTGGCATCCACATGATCAACCGTGATATCGCGCAACTGACCGCTGTTCACGTCAAACTCGTAAAGATCACTCCCGCAACGTCCTTCTGTGGCGCCGCAACTCGCTGGACTGCCCGTGTTCGCATCGCTGGTCAACTCACTCCTGTCAGTGAAGAACACCTTCGAGCCGTCCGTGCTTGCCGTACGGAATTCACCGTTACCGCTAGGTTCCGGACCGCCCTGCGAAGTATCGATCTGCACCGTCCTTACACTCTCCGTTCCGATGCCCTCACGTATATAGAGACCCGGACCCGGCCCTCCAGTCCAGACCACCCGGGCACCATCTTGGGAGATCGCCTGGCCGGTTTCGCCGGTTTCTCCCTTGCTCCCTCCGCCGAGCCCAGTGTGGGATGAGACTGGCGTCCCATCAGGCAGGATACTCACCGGCTGGAACCCTCCCGTTGACCTGCTCCACTCATACATCTCGGGAGACTTGCCCGTTTCTTCGCCCGCATTCAACGCAGCCGAGCTGGCGACAACGACATTACTGAGATCCGGCGTGCCACCACGAAACCTAAGCGCGAATTCTTTCGCTGGCACATCCGGAGCACGAGTCACAAGGGGCTGCAACCCACCAGCAGGAACCCCATACAAATAATAGTTTTCATAGCCTGCAGGAGCACCAGCCAACGACGGACTTTCAACCTGACGACCAAAACCACCCCGAATGCCGCCAAAAACCAACCCGTCCGACAAGTCAGAGGAGAACGCACGGAAAGGCGTGCCTTCGGCCTGCCCATATATCTGGTCGTTCATGGGAGTGCTGATGTTCTGCGTCGACCAGCCGACCCCGCTCTCACGGCTTGAGACATACTGGCTCCCGGCAGGTGCTCCCAGCGGAGCACCAAACGAGGCAAGGGAGACGTAGGTGATTGCCTGACCGTTCACAGAGGCCTGGACCACACCGCCCCCGCTGACGCCGTCGATGCCAGCTATGGCGCCACCATTCTTGTCCAGCGGCGAGACCATCTCAAACGCACGCCCATCAGGCAGAGATGCGTTTGCCGAGCCAGCAATGCATAGGCTCCCACCAGCAACTGCCAGCAGACTCACGACCACTGGTAGCCAGCGGACAGCAAGTGAGCGCACACCAGCACCGTTGGACACAGCTACCTCCCTCACGAAGTCTAGAAGACAATAACTTGAATGATCCATCCTGGCGACTTGCTCCCTGTAGCACAAGATGTGTCTCCAGCTCCCGCACAGTGGAGGCCGACGGTATCGAGAGGCTGCTAAAGCTTGCGAGTGTCGCGCTTTTGTTTCCGACTTGCAGGGTCGCCTCCTGCCAGTCCTGCCATAGACATGGCTATCGTTCGGATCGAACGATGTAGGTATTGATACGCTTCTATCTAGTCGATTTAGTCTTTGACATCCATAGTTGCCTATGTTAGAATACCCCCGAATCTTAGACGAGATTCTCAAATCAACAACAATCTAAGGAGCAACAGGCAAGCAATGTCCAGACTCAAGATGCTAAGCGTGCTAAGCGGCATGATAGCCGTTCTTGCACTCTCGGCGGCACCAGCATACGCACTATGGGAATCAACCAACGGTTCAACTCGGGGCACCGTCCACGTCCTCACTCCCGGGGAATTCACATACGAAACAGGCGCCTCTGTTAAATGTCCTAATGCGGCAGAAATCAAAGCCCAATGGATCCTCGAGGGTGCAGGGCAAATCAAAGAACAACAAAAAGCCACGACCAAAGGACCCCACCTGCAGCTTCAAGTCAAATCATGGGGTAAATGCGAAGCTACAGTAAAAGGTACCACAGTCGCAGCTACTGTCGGTGAATGCGACTTCCGACTAGTACAACAAGCAGGGGTATTTACAGCAACTGGTGGCGTATCGACGATGCCCTGTGTCATCAAAACGTCAATTTGTCTGATACAAGTGCCCGTCGGCATGGAAAAAAGCCAAAACTCAGGCACTGGTATCAACGTAGGCCTCAAAACAGTAGAACTGTCAAACGTGGGTAGTAATCAACTCGATAAAGCCAAAATCACTGAAGGAGGAGAAGGACAACTCGGGACAGGTATCTTTGCACAGAGCTCAGGTGCTTTTTGCCCACTTGCAGCATCGAGCGGAACAGGAACTCTAACAGGCCTTGAATTCGAAGCCGAAGGAGTCAAAGCAGTCTAAAGCGAATCAAATTCTACACAATAACTAACTACTAAGGGGGGCGGGCCGCGGGCCGCCCCCCTTCTGTCATCGATGTCAAACCTCAAACTCCCCGCCCACAAACCTCTTGCCCCACCTCCAGCACAAACCCCTGCAATTCCCGCATGACCTTGCTCTGCCCCACCGAGTCATCACTGAACCGCACCGTCCCATCCTGATCGCGCAGGTAGTAGCCGAGCACCGACCCGGACCTTGCCGGCAACGATATACGCCTGGCCGCTGCTTCCTTCAGTTCTTCCTGGATCCCCCGAGCCTGCACCAGCTGCGAATCGCTGATCGGAAGCGCAGGCCCCCCATCGCAGCGCACGGTCCCGCCGTCGTTGACGACAATCGTGAGCGAGGCCCCCGGAACGCTCCCCGAACGCTGCACGACGAATAGGTCGGGCGAAATAATCCCGCCCCCGCAACCAGTCGGAAACAAAAAAGCGAGCAGCAAACCCCCCGCCGCAAATGCGCGTCGCGGCGTCTCTCTCTTCACGTCTCCACCGCCACGCCGCCCCGCCGCGGGTCTCCCGCCCCCGCCAGCCACCCGTCGCGGTTATGGACTGCCTGCACCCCACCGAAGAAGAGGTTGAGGTCGTGAAAGCGCACCAGCTCACGCTCCTCGCCGTCGCCTGCCTGCTTGGCTCCACCTAACTCCTCCCTTCCACCGGCCAACTCCCCCACCTCGACCCCCGGCTCGTGGTAGAGGATGCCTGCCTCGATATGCGCACGCGGCGCCTGCACTGCCTCCGAGATACTGAGACCGCGGTCCACGACGCCCACGATCGTCTGTAGGATCGCCGAGCGAATGCGGTTGGAGCCGGCGCTGCCCAGCACCAACTCCACATCGCCCCCATCCCGTAGCACGACCGAGGGCGCCATCATGCTCGGCATCCGTCTGCCCGCCGGATGATGATGGAAGCCCTGCGGGTTGAGATCCTCCTCCCCCATCACATTGTTCACGTGCATGCCCGTGCCCGGCACGACCACACCCGAGCCCTCGCCGTTCGTACACGTCACGCTGCAAGCGCGCCCCTCGCCGTCGAGCACCGAGATGTGCGTCGTCGCACCCAAACGCGAGCCCAGGAACCGCTCCAGGAAGCCCTCTTCCGCCAATCCTTCCACGAACTCGGGGGTGCGCTCGGCCTGGGCCGCTTCCATCGCGTGCACCACCTGCTCAAGCCTCGGCGGCGTGGGACCCCGATTGAGCAGCGCAAGCGAATAGGCCAGCAGCGTGCCGCCTGCTGAAGGAGGCGGATTGGTCAACACCCGCCGATCGCGATAACCCACCTCCAGCGGCACCCGCTCGATCGCCGCATAGGCCCCCAAAGCCTCGCGCGTCAATGACCCGCCACGCGCCGCCAGCCAATCGCACACCGCGCCCGCGATGTCACCCCGATAGAAAGGCTCGGCCCCCTCCGCACCTAGACGCTCCAGCGCATCACCCAACTCGGGGTTATGCAACAACTCGCCCTCCCGCAACACCTCTCCCCGCGGAGCCCACAAAGCCGAGCACTCCGGCGTCGAGCGCAGCAGGTCGCCAAGGATCTCCGCGACATACGCCTGACCATGGTTCAGCTGCACCCCCTCGCGCGCCAACCGCGCCGCCGGCGCCACCAGCTGGTCCAAAGGCACCGTCCCCCAGCGCGCCACTGCCGCGCACACCCCGGCCGGATTCCCATACACCCCGCACGAGGCCGGCCCGATGTAGAAGACCTGCACCGCATCCCCAAAGGACACATCGATGGCCTCCAGCTCAGCCGCGGAGCCATCCGTGACGCGCGCGGGGGCCTCCACGAAAAAGTCCAGCAGCACCGGCTCCTCGCCGCCCCCCGCCACCATCATGTAGCCCCCTGCGCCCAGGCCCGTCAACAGCGGCTCGGCCACAAACGACGTCAGCATCGCGGCCACCGCCGCGTCCACCGCATTGCCGCCTTCGCGCAGCACCTGCGCGCCTGCCTGCGCCGTCAGCGGATGACCCGCCGCCACCACTCCGCGCGACTTAGGCGGGTGACCCGCCGCTACGACTCCGCGAGATTCAGGCGTGGGGGATGAACTCAGGGACTTCAAGATCTGCCAGGCTACGACGTCTCTCGCGCCGCGGCGCGGGCGGGTGTCCCCCCGACCTGTGCACCCGCGGCTCACCCGCCGGCTCCTGCATACGCCCGCGGCCCGTACCGGGCCGCCCTTCGCCGCGATAACCCGTGGCCACCACCGTCACCCACACCTGATCGTCGAGCTTCTCATCGACCATCGCGCCGAAGATGATGTTGGCATCTGGATGCGCCGCCTCCGAGACAGCTTTCGCGGCCTCATTGACCTCCCACAGCGACAAATCGACACCGCCCGTGATCGACAAGAGGATCGAGCGCGCACCCTCCATCGAGGTTTCCAGCAGCGGCGACTGCACGGCCTGCATCGCGGCCTCCGTCGCGCGATGCTCCCCCACGCCCATACCGATACCGAGCAGCGCGTCGCCAGCCTCCGACATGATCGTGCGCACATCCGCGAAATCAAGATTGATAAGACCAGGGAGCGTGACCAGGTCGGAGATCCCCTGCACGCCTTGGCGCAGCACATCGTCGGCCACGCGAAAGGCCTCCACCATCGAGGTCTGCTTGTCAAGCACCGACAGCAGGCGTTCGTTGGGGACCACGATCAGCGTGTCCACCTCCTCCGCCAACGTGCTCACCCCCTGCTCGGCCTGCTCGCGCCGCCGCGTGCCCTCAAAACCAAAAGGCTTCGTCACGATCGCCACCGTCAGAGCGCCGATCTCACGGGCGATGCGCGCCACGATCGGGGCCGCACCCGTGCCCGTGCCGCCACCTGCGCCGGCCGTGATGAAGATCATGTCCGAGCCCTTCAGCAAGGACTTAACACGGTCATAGTCATCCATCGCCGCCTGACGGCCTACGTTGGCGTCCGCGCCGCTGCCCAGGCCGCGCGTCAGCTCCGCGCCGATGTGCAGCGTGATATCCGCCGTCGACTGCTGCAAAGACTGCAAGTCGGTGTTGATCGCCATGAACTCCACACCGGCCACCTCGGCCTCGACCATGCGATTCACCGCGTTCACACCCGCGCCTCCCACACCCACCACGCGAATGATCGGATGGATCACCTGATCCGCCGTGCTGTACGGGCGCTGCTCTTCGCGCGGAGGCATCTCCACCGGCATCTGCCGAGACGCGGGAGCCTCCTGCGGGCTCTCCGAAGCCTCCCGCCGCGGGCTCTCCATGATGTTCTCGGGGATCTCCGAGGAGAACACCTTGCTCAGGCGCTCCTTGGGGCTGGGCGCAGGCGCCGCCGGCTCCTCTACAGACTCGACAGCCGAGGCGCTCAGCGCAGGGTGCGGCAGCTCCTTCTCCAGCTCAACCCCCTCCTCACCCTCCTCGGTCTTGCGAAACAGCGCCGCCAGGGGTCCTTCGCGCATCGAGGCACGCTTGTTGTTGGGCGCATTAGGAGCCATGGGCCAAAACCTCCTGGGCGAGCTGGCGGTAGGACTGCGCGGCCACTCCGTCGGGCTCGTACTTGAGCACGCTCATGCCCTTCACCGGAGCCTCCGCGAAGCGCACCGTCTTACGGATGCGGCTTGCGAACACGCGGTCGCCGAAGTTCTCTTCAAGGATCTCAATCGCCTCCTTGGCGTGAATCGTGCGCGAGTCCACCAAGGTGGGAAGGATACCCTCGATGTCCACGTCCGGATTGAGGTTCTCGCGGATCATTGCGAGCGTATTCTGGAGCTGTATGAGTCCACGCATCGACAAATACTCGCACTGCACGGGGACGATAACTTTGTCAGCCGCCGTCAGCGCGTTGATCGTCAGCAATCCCAGGCTCGGGGGCGTGTCGATGCAGATGAAATCGTAGTCTTCGCGGATCGGCTCGAATGCCTTCTGCAAGGTGCGCTCGCGGCCGATCATCGTTGACATCGCGATCTCCGCGCCTGCCAGGTCGATCGAGGCGCAGGCCACATCGATCTCGCGCTTGCGCACCACCTCGCGGATCGACACCTTGTGCACCAGCACGTCATACATCGACTTCTCGATCGTGTCCGGGTCGATGCCCTGGCTCATCGTCAGATTGCCCTGCGGGTCCATGTCGCAGCACAGCACCCGGTGGCCCTCCTCGGCGAAAGCCGCCGCGAGGTTCAAAGTCGTCGTTGTCTTGGCCACGCCGCCCTTCTGATTGGCGAACGCGATGACCTTTGCCCTTGCTTGCACAGCAGGCTCCGATGGCTGGTTTATGGGAAAACCCTCGCGGGGGTATTCGCAGCTCAGTCCGCTATTCCTGCTTGCAGCCGCCGGCGCCCTGACCGTGGATCGCGGCATCGCAACTACGATCCCGGCATGACCAAGGGCAGTCATGTGGGGTTGGCCGAGCGCCTGGCCGGTAAGCGTGTCTGCATCTGCGCCGGGCCGGGCGGTGTGGGCAAGACAACCAGCGCCGCCGCCATCGCCCTCGGGCTCGCGCGGCGCGGGCAGAAAGTGGTGGTGCTCACCATCGATCCCGCCAGACGCCTCGCCGACGCGCTGGGCATCGACACGCTGGGTGGCGAACCCCAGCTTGTGGAGCCGGCGATGCTCGCCGAGCAGGGCATCGAGCTGGCCGCGGGCGGCGAGCTGTGGGCCATGACGCTGGACGTCAAAGGCACCTTCGACGCTTTGATCGACGAGTTCGCCTCCGATGAGCAGGCTCGCCAGGAGGTCTTCTCCAACCGTATTTACCAGGAGCTCTCCTCAGCGCTCGCCGGCTCGCAGGAGTTCACCGCGGTCTCCCGCCTCTATGACCTCAACCGCTCGGGTGAGTTCGACGCGATCGTGCTCGACACGCCTCCGTCGCGCAATGCCCTCGATTTCCTCGATGCCCCGCGTCGCCTGGGGCAGTTTTTCGAGGGTCGTGCGCTGCGCGTCTTCCTCGCTCCGGGGGGAGTTGCCGCGCGCTTCCTCGGGCGCGGCACCGGTCTAGTGCTCTCGATGTTCTCACGCGTCACCGGCATCGATCTGATGGGTGACATCTCGACCTTCTTTCGCTCGCTCGGCGGCATCACCGACGGCATCATCGAGCGTGCCCGCGGCACCGGCGAGCTGCTGCGCGACGCTCCCACCACCTTCTTGGTCATCACCTCGCCGGAGACCGAGCCCGCCCGTGAGGCGATGTATCTCGCCCGCAAGCTGCAGGAGACCGGCATGAGCCGCGGCGGGCTGATCGTCAACCGCGTGCATCTCGATGGCCTGCATGGGCACGACGTCGAGCACGTGCGCGCCTTGCTCACCGATGAGCTTGGGCCAGATCTGGCCGCGCGCGTGGCCGGCAATCTTGCGGACTTCGATGTCTTAGCTCAACGCGACCGCGAGAGCATCGCGGCGCTCTCACACACGCTTGAGGACCTCGACCCGATCCTCGTGCCTCATCTAGACGGCGACGTGGACCTGCGTGGCCTCGCTCAGATCGAGCGACACCTCTTCGCATGAGCCGCCCAGCCAGCGCTCGCCGTAGGAGCGCATGTCATCGATCAGCGGCAACAGCGCCTGCCCCTTGTCGGTCAGCGCATACTCCACCCGCGGCGGCACCTCGGGGAATGTATGGCGCTCCACGATCCCCTCGTCCTCCAGCGCCCGCAGGCGCAGCGAGAGGGTCCGCGGGCTGATCCCCGCCAGCGAGCGCTCCAGCTCGCAGAAGCGCGAGCGGCCCTCGGCCAGGTCCCGCACCAGCAGCAACGTCCACTTGCCGCACACCACTTCAGCGGTCCTACACACCGGGCATGTCTCGTCCATCGCCATTTCAGCCTTTACTTTACCAACTGAAGTGCCGCGGAGCCGACACGGGATGCCTCCGGCAAGCCAACACAAGCCCGCAGCCGGCGGTTGGAGTCCTAAACCTAAACCGTGGTTACCGGAGCGGCAGGCGCCGAGGGCGCCGGCTTGGCGGGCGCTGCGGCCTCACGCCGTTCCTCCACTGAGGCCACATCCTCCATCGTGGTGCCTCGGCGGCCGTCGGCCTGCACCAGCAACTTGAAGTCATGCGGGCTGGAAGCCATCTTCATCGCGTCGTCAAAGGTCACGCGGCCGGCCTTCAGGTGGCCGAAGAGAGCCTGGTCGAAGGTCTGCATGCCGTAGTAGGCGCCCGAGGCGATGACCTCCATCAACTTGCCCGTCTGATCGGGGTCCTTGATCATGTCCCGCACGCGGCCCGTCATGCGCAAGATCTCGCACACCGCCACCCGCCCCCCGTCGGCGCTCGGCGCCAGGCGCTGGGAGATGACGCCCTTGATCGTCCCCGCGATCATCGAGCGCGCCTGGTTGTGCTGGTGAGGGGGAAAGAAGTCGAGCATGCGGTTGATGGACTCAGTCGCATCCACCGTGTGAATCGTCGAGAGCACCAGGTGCCCTGTCTCGGCCGCTGAGAGCGCGGTCTGCACCGTCTCCTCATCGCGCATCTCTCCCACCAGGATCACGTCGGGGTCCTGGCGCAGCACGCGGCGCAGCGCGCGCTTGAAGGAGGCCGTATCCATGCCCACTTCACGCTGATTGATGACCGAGCGCTTATCGGCGTGCACGAACTCGATCGGGTCCTCGATCGTCACGATGTGCCGGTTGAGCGTCTCGTTCATGTGATCGATCATCGCCGCCAAGGTCGTCGACTTGCCCGAGCCGGTGGTGCCTGTGAGCAGCACGATCCCGCGCTCCTCCTCGGCCAGTTCGCGTACCACCGGCGGCAGCGACAGCTCGTCGATCGTGGAGATCTTGTGAGGGATCGCGCGGCACACCAGTGAGATGGCGCCACGCTGGCGGAAAGCGTTGACGCGGTAGCGCGCTGTGCCCTCGATTTCAAAGGAGAAGTCGACCTCGTGCTCCTCGTGGAACTCCTGAAGCTTGACGGGGTCGTGCAGCAGCTCGTGCAACGCGTGCTCGGTGTCCTCTCGCGTCAGCACCGGCGTGCCGGGGTCGCTCGCCAGCTCGCCATGCACGCGGTAGAGCGGCGCTGCATCCAGCTTCAGGTGCAGATCCGAGCCTTCACGCCTGACCAGCTCGCGCAACGCTGTTTGCACGTCGAACACCTGCACCGCATCGGCAATACGCCGCTGCGGCTTGAGCGCTAGGCGACGTCTCTCAACTTCTGTGCCTCTGCGAGGCTCTGCAGCTTCTTCAGCGACTGATTCTCGATCTGGCGGATGCGCTCGCGCGTGACGTTGAAGGTGCGTCCCACCTCATCGAGCGTGCGCGGATGCTCGCCGCCGAGGCCGTAGCGCAGCTCCAGCACGCGGCGTTCGCGGTAGGAGAGATTCTCAAGCGCCTCGCGCAAAGCCTCCTTGGTGAGGATTTCAGCGGCGCGCTCATACGGAGACTCGGCGCGCTCATCGGCGATGAACTGCCCGAACTCCGACTCCTCCTCATCGCCCACCGGCTTCTCCAAAGACACCGGCGCCTGCGCGGAGCGCTTGATCGAATCGACCTCTTCAGGGTCGATGCCGGTGACCTCGGCGATCTCATCCGCCGTGGGCTCGCGGCCTAGCTCCGTGACCAGTTTGCGCTCGGCCCGACCGATCTTGTTGAGCTTCTCCACGACATGCACGGGGATGCGGATCGTCCGGGCCTTGTCGGCCAGCGCGCGGGCGATGGCCTGACGGATCCACCACGTGGCGTAGGTGGAGAACTTGAAGCCCTTGCGGTAGTCGAACTTCTCCGCGGCGCGCACCAGACCGAGCGTGCCCTCCTGGATCAGATCGAGGAACGGCAGGCCCTGGTTGCGATAGTTCTTGGCGATCGAGACCACCAGACGCAGGTTGCTCTCGACCATCTTCTGCTTGGCGTCGAGATCACCGCGCTCGATGCGCTTGGCGAGATCGACCTCCTCCTGAGCGGTCAGCAGGCGAACCTTGCCGATGTCCTTGAGGAACAGCTGCAAGGAGTCCGTGGTCATGTCGGGCTTGAGGTCAAGCGCGGTCTTGGCCTTGCGTCGCCCACGCTTATCTGGCGCCCGCTCGACTCCCATTGCCGCCGCCGTGGCCGGATCGATGTCCTCCACAAGCTCGATCTCGGACTTCTCAAGGAAGCCGTGAAGCTCCTCTACATCGGACTCATCCAGATCCAGCTCGGAGGTTGCCTTGGATATCTCCGTGTAGCTGAGAACCCCCACCTGCTGGCCTTTGGCCAGCAGGCCCTTGATCTCATCAAGCTCCTGCAGTTCGACAACTGACATCTATTTCCGTTTCCGTCGGAGGGACCCCGGAATGGACGCGCCCTGCGCCCCCGTCGGGGATGTGCTGAGTACTTAAGGACTTTGTTGGGACTCCTCGCTGCCGTCGCCCTGCCCTGCGGCCGCTCCGGACGAGCGCCCTTATCTTAACGCGTTGCGCCATGATTGCCTCAATGAATGACGCCGAGAACACTCCAGCATCCCCCCCGAGCGAGCCTGGAGTGATGGGCAGCCTGCCCAAAACCCGGCCTCAGCGCTCCTCCGCGCGCCGCAATGCAGCGCGCGGCAAGGCGGCGGCGAAGGCAGCGCCGGCGCCCAGCGGCCCGCAGGCTAAAGCGAAGGCAAGCGCTCCCAAGGCGAGCTCGAAAGCAAAACCCCCCAAGCCCAGCGCGAAGACTGGCGCCAAGGCAGGCGCTTCTAAGCGCGCTCCTAAGGTCGAGCCTCCGCGCGCCCCGCGACAGGGCTTTGCCGCCGAGAGCGACGTGGAGCCCGGCAAAGCGGTGCAACCGCCTGGCGGCGCCGAGCTTGCGGCCTCGGTGGTGGAGCTGATCGGCGAGCTCGCGCAAACAGGGCTCACGAGCGGCGGCAAGCTGTTGAAGGACGCGCTGTCGCGTCTCTCGCCCTCCTGAGCGCCTGGTTACACCGTGGGGTCGTCCGCCGGCGCCACTGAGAGCCCGGCGGCGCGAGCCGCATACACGCCCACATCGGCGTGCGCGGCCAAAGCTGAGGCGTCACGTCCATCCTCAGGGCAGACCGCGATGCCGATCGCCAACTCCAAGGGGACACCTCGGTGTCGCGCCGAGAGTCGCACGGTGCCCGCCAGACGCTCGGCGAGGTTGCGTGCGCCCAGCCTGTCGGTCTCGGGGGTGATGAGCCAGTAGCGCCCCACGGTCTCTCGTGTCAGCAGGTCGGCAGGACGCAGCTCCGCGCCGATGGCACGCTCAACGTGGTCGATGAGCCGCGTCAGCTCTGCCTCGGGCTCGGCGTGGGCAAGACGATCGAAGTCGACGATCTCCACCAGCAGCACCGCGAAAGGCAGCCGGTCTTCGCGGTGGCGCTCCAGACGGCGCGCGATCGAGCCGATCCACGGAGCAACGATCTGCTCCTCATCCTCGGCAAGCGGCTGACCCGCGAGGGTCTTCCGAGGGGTGGGAGGAGTGGGAGGGCGCACATCTCGCACCTCGATACCCGCGTCCCGATTGGGCTCCGGCGGCTCCAGCGGCGAGGACTCTGCTCCCGCGACCGCGGCGGCAGGCGTTGCGGAAGAGGTAGGGGTCGTGGAAGAGGCAGGCGTGGCGAGCAGCGCAATCGTGGTGCAGACGTCGGCAAGGCGCTGTGCCAGGTCCCTCGTCCGCTCAGCCTGGGGCGTACCGGACAGTTCCTCATGCAAGGTCTCCCACAGCACGTCACTGAGATCGTGGGCCGCGCGCGCGGCCCGTGCCAGACGTTCGCCGGAAGGACTGCCGTCGCTCATGCAGGTTGAATATCAGCAGCGAAGGACACGACAGCAAGAGTACGGAGATAGCCTGAGAGTGCAATGCGGCAGGCAATCATCAGCGAGCTGCGCGACCGTACGACGGTCGATAACGAGACAGGCGCGGTGCTCTCCACGCAGGCAGCCGAGCTCGACCTGCCCGCAGAGGCACTGCGGGGCCTGTGGTCGCCAACCCATCTGGAGCGCTTGGCGCGCACCTATTGGCGCTTCCTGACACGAGTCACGCTGGGGCTGATCCGCGTGCACTACACCGAGAAGGAACGCTTTGTCGTGCTGCTCATCAGACCTCTGAAGCTGCTGATCTTCAGCGCCCCCGAGTACGAGATTGAGCCCGACCACGGCATGGTGAGGTGGCGTTTGCGGCGGGGGCTGCTGGTGGCCAAGCGCGGGCGCAGCAGCGCGGGACACCTCAAGATCGACGTGCGCCGGCTGCCCACGCGCGAGCCCGGCAGAGCACGCTTGGAATTGGAGGTGGAGGTGGCCAACTTCTACCCTCGCATCGCCTCCGGCCTGGGTCGCGGGATCTATAACGCGACGCAGTCGCGCATCCACGTGATCATCACCCACGGCTTCCTGCGCTCCTTGGCCAAGCTGAAGCTCGCGCAATCGCGCGTAGGCAGTCTGGAGAACCCGCCCAGAACGGCTCAGCCAACGAGATGAGCGTGCCGGAGGACCAATCCGCCTAACCCGCTGCCGTCTGCACGCGCACCGCGCGCTCGACCTCCTCGCCGCGCTCGGTGAGCACCCATGCATTGGCCGCGCCTCTGGCGTGCCCTTCGCCATCGTTGCGCGCCAGGCCGAGGTGCTCAAGGCGCGTGAGAAGCTTTGAGACCTGCCCCTGGTCGGCGATCCCCGCCGCCGCCGCGATCTCGCGGTTGGAGGCGCCGCGGTGCGCGGCGATGACCATCAGCACACGCACCGTCCGGTAGGTGAGGCGCATCTCCAATCCTCCTAGCGGGTCCGCGCCGGCTGTGACCGGATCGAGCTTGATCCGCGGGAGCGGCTTCTCGAGCTCCCGCCGCGCGGCGGCCGGGCCGAGGTAGGGCAGCACGATCATGCTCATCAGCTCACCCAGCAGCTCCAGCAGCGGCCCTGGCCGTGGCTCGGAGAGGCGGGAGTGCACAACCGAGAAGACCGCGCCGAGGACCCCGTCCGCGGTCAGCGACGGAGGCTGACGGCTGCTCTTGGAGACCTCGCCCCGACCCTCGTCGATCGCGGCGGTCATGCGGACCAGGATCCGCCGGCGACGCTCCAGTACTCGTGGGCCGGCTGCGAGCGCCTCCACCACGCACAGCTTGGCGCCGGCAGGGTGCGTGTCGAAGAAGACGAGCAGCGCCTGCAGCGCGTCCCTGACGCGCTTGCGCCAGGAATTGGGGGCATGCCAGATCTCGAGCACCTGCGCGGCGGCCTGCTCGACCGCCTCCTCGAAGGTGGCCAACAGGCATGCCTCGCAGTCATCGAAGATGTCATAGAACGTGCGCCGCGATACACCCGCGCGGGCAACGACGTGCGCAACCGTGACCGATCCCGCGCCCCGCTCGGCTGCCACCTCCCCCATCGCCCCCATGATCCGCAGCCGCTGGATCTCGAAGACGTGCCCGCGCGTGGGGCCGTCGACCGCCCCACGCGCGCGCCCTGCCCATCGCTTGGGCTGCCGGGCAGGGGTCACGAGCGTGGCCACCTAGCTCCGCTTCCCGGCCTTGTGGGGCTTGCTGGTGTGCTTGACCCCGTGCTTTGCCTGCTTGGTCTTCTTGCGCTTGATTTTCCTGTGCTTGGGCTTTGCGCAGCCGCTGACCGCGATCTTCGTGGACTGCTTGACCTGCGCCCCGTTCTGCCCGGTGATCGTGGTGGGCATCGTGAGGCTTGTGCCGCAGAGGCTGCCCTTGGCCTTGGCCGGCAACACTGCCGTGAGCCCGGAGTGCGGTCCCTCGGGTAGCTTCAACTCAAACGAGTCGACCGGCGCGTCAGGCACGCTGTTGAATGCACTGGAAGTGACGCCTTTCTTGATGTCAATGCTCCCGACCAAGTCGAGCGTAACGCCTTCACCCTGCAACACCACCACGAGATCGGGGAACGCGGCCCCACCATGTGACACCAGGTAGGCGGGCCCTGCCACGGGGTTTGCGAGCACGGGGGTGTGCGCAGTCGCAATGCCGATGTTCGACCCTGCCGGGCAGGACGCTGGGTTCGCCGCGAACACGGCTTCCGGGCACGCCTGCTGGATTGTCGTCAACCGCGACGGCAACTGCTTGGGCAGCGACACCGCGACCTTCCCGATGTTCGCCTGTCCCCTGCCCGAGGTGACCCTCACATCCAGGCTCGCACCGCTCTTCTTCGAGGTCTTCGCCTGTGTGGAGACCTTGAACGATGGCTTGAACGGCAGACCGGCGCAACCCGCCGCCTGGTAGCGGCTTGACACCACGGCGCTCGCGCCGCTCGTCGAGGTGAACGTGCCCGTCGCGTTGGAGGGGTCACAGCTCGTGGCATTGAAGATGAAGCCCGGCCGGTCGACCGTGACGTTCACGGCGCGAACGTCCAGCGGGATGCCTTGCAGCACCGAGGGCAGCGGGTCGCTGACGACATCCACCCGCGCGGTGGAGGGGTCAACGCGGATCGAAGCGCGCACGACCTCCCGCCCCGGCCCGGCATTGCCCGTCAGCGTGTACGGCCCGGCAGTCGTCGGGATGACCACGCTCAGCCCGAACGGCCCACCGTTGTAAGGGCCGGTCAGATAGACCCTGGCGCCGTGCACCCAATACGGTTCGGGGCCGGAGCCGACGGCGACCGTCGCCTGCCCGATCAGGCTTCCTTCACCGCAGGTCCCGCTCGCGGCCTGCGGTTCCCCGCACAGGGGAATCCCGTTGAGAATCCCGAGCACGCCTGGGGGCATCGTCACGCTCGCCCCGCCGATGTCCTGTTCCCCGTCGTTGCGCGAGAACGTCACGCTCAGCGGGCTGAAGCCACCGGCCGCGTTGCTCGTGGTGGCGGCGGTGAACGCGGGCGCGAATCCGGGCGCGCCGCACGCACCGCCGCCCACGCCCTGCACGACTTCAAGGCCACTCGACGGCGTCGCGGGTGGCCCCGACTGCGGTGCCGACCACGGTGTCAGGGTCGACCCGACCGTATAGGAGCCACACGTGGGCGGCGTCTTCAACGAGGCGGTGTTCCCACCGAAGAAGTGGGTTCGCAGCAGGCTGAACGGGAACTGCGGGGCGTCTTCCACGACCGCCGAGAGGCGCCCTGTCACCGGGTCCGCTTCGACCTTCACCGGGATCTTCACGACCAACCCCAGCTGCGGGTCGTCTACCACGATGTACAGCGCGAGCAGACTCCCGAACGGGTTTTCGCCCTGCGCCGCGACATAGATCTCCCCCGTGATCGGGGTCTTTTGGCGTTCCGCGCTCGGGCATTCCGCCAACGGCAGCGTCGCTTCCTTGCAAGCTTCGCTGGGCAACGCCGGGGTCTCCAGGTCGACCGTCCCCACCTGTGAAGCATGTGGGCACGCCGGCGGAGCGGCGTTGAAATCCTCCAGTTCGCTTTCACCGGTAGCCGGTGTCTTTCCCAGCCAGCCGATCTGTGCCTCGCTACAGACCCCCAGGCGGTTCACCGAGGAGGGGTTCACACTCAGCCCTTCCGGCAACGCCACGACAGCGCGCCGCAGCGGCGGGGTGCCCAGCGCTTCCACGCCTTCGCTCTGCGGAACACGCAAATCCACATCCAGGCCCGAGGGGGAGTCGGCCGCGCTCGATCCAAGGCTCGCCGCGAGCGTCGGGGTGAACAACCCAGCCAACGCTTCACACCCTGTCACCGGCGGAGCTTCGAACGTCGACTTCACCCATCTGGGGTCTTCCAGGTTCGGCGTGCCGTCGGCGTTATAAGATCCCGGCGCCAACCACGAATCGGTGTACGCGGTGCTCACCAACGGCGCGCCAGAGCAGTCGGCGGGCTCAGTGAAAGTCGGCACATCGCTTGCCTTCGTCCCATAAACATACGGGCCACCGCCTTCCAAACCCGCTCTTCCCCGCATCCGCGCCGCCGGATCGCCAAAAGCGCTCAGAACAATTTCGTCGATCGCAATCTCCGGGATTTCGCGGCTGGTGGTGCGCACGACATAACCGGCAGGGGTCGGCGCCAAGCTCACATAGAGCACATGCGTCCCAAGGGGAATATCGACAAACCCGAACTCGGCAGCATAACCACGCTCGGGAACCAGGTTGTAGACCGCTCCCTGCGGGGCAGCGTCCGATTCCTGATACGTGTGGATACGCCCAATGATCGTATCCAGGGGACACCCAGAAATCCCCCCTTCTTCTCGTTCCCCCTCGGAAGCAAGCTGCGCGAGCGTGCACCGCGGCGTCGACAGCGCGCTGCCGGCCACGCCCACCGGGAGATCGACGGCGACGTCACGCACGTCCTGCACGCTGGTGGATTCCGAGCGCTCGCCCTGCGGGCCTTCGCGGATCGCGCTGCGCAACCCGAGCTTGGTCGACAGCTCATAGGGGTGCCCAGCCGCCTGCGTTTCGGCAGACCCGTCCGCCGCCAGCAGCGGCGCATCGAACAGGCTCAGCCCAAACGCCGGCAGCCCCGCTTCGAGGGTGTTCTCAGAGCTCGCGCTCGCGCTCGCCGCGACGCCGCCGCCGGATATGCTCGCCTCGTTCACCAGCGTTCCCGCGACCGCTGGCTCATTGACAACGACAGACACATACAGCTTCAATTCTTCCTCGGGCAGCAGATGCCGTTCAGGTTCGACCCGCGAGGAGAAATACGAGCTCGGGAGCGTCACCTTCACCACCGTGCCCCCGCCCGACGGGCTCGTGCCACACTGCGCCGTTTCCCCACCGCCAACCGGCGTTTCCGTGCATGATGCAACCCGGTCGCCGACCAGCTCGGATCCACCAACGCTGTCATGCAGCGTGATCCCTGTGTGCCGGAAGAAACCGACGAAGCGCACGCTTACGCCGGCCGGCACGACATCTGTCAATGTCACAGCCTTTTCCGCCGTGGGCCTAGCGCCCACGTTCACCGCCGTCACGACAAACGAATCGCAGAAAACATTCGCTTCGATGGCGCCCGGCATCGCTTCTGCGACGCATCCAGGATTGTCCCTGGCGCTGAAGTCGCTCGGATACGCAGCCGTTGTCACGCGCCACGCAGCGGCGGGCGTTGCGCCCCACGCCGACAAAGGCGCCACCGCACCGCTCACCGCCAACACGCAAGCCAGAGCACAGCCGGTCCACAGTCCCCGCATCAGATCCGCCCTCCCTTGACAGCACGCGAATGGTGATCGTGCCGAGGCGCCTTGCGCCGCGGTGGGCCGTACCGCCTGCGCGCCTGCCGTTCACATGCCACACGCTGCCCATGCTTCCCAGATCGTCGGTAGCGCACGTGACACGCCGCAAGTGCGTGCGCGAGCCGCTGTGCGCGCGTCAGCTTACGCACTCCAGGTCCACCGCTGCCGGCGCTGGTCACTCGCGGACTGTTCCCTGGGCCGGAGAACGCGTCGCTGAGCGGCGCGCCGAACACGCCGGGCACACTCCCCGGATGACTGCAGGCTTCACCCACCAGCGCTTCGCCCACATCGCATGCTGCGGCCTGCGCGGGCGCCGGGAACCCGCCGCCGACGCGCGCGTCGTAGATGTCGATCTGCGTGTCGCTGTCCTGCGTGACCAGCTGATCGGCCGTCTCGAAGAACACGTTAGTGGCGCTCGCATCGACGCCCATCAGGCTGACGACGCTCGTTGCGTGGCCCCCGTTTTCCATCAGATCGCGCCCGTCGGAGATCAGCGCGACACAGCCCCCCTGTTCCTCACAGCCTCCGCTTCCGGACGCCTCCCACTCATACAGATTTTCTGCCAGCACGTTGCGATTCCCTTTCAGTGAGACGTCGTTCAAGGCTCCGGGGGTCAGCCCGACCGGGCTCTGGAAGAACACACGCCGCCCGTCGTCGGACATCGTCGGATCCCGGCGACCGTCTGCTTTGAGGCTCGCCCGCGCCGCTGCGATCGTCGCGTCGCCCACGCCCGCGTTGCCGTTGTCGTCGAACCCCTGCTCTCCCACCGACACCCGCAGCAGCGTTTCGCTCTGCGCGTCATAGCGGTACACCTGCGCCGGGCCTTCCGGGCGCGTCCCATCCATCGTCAACCCACGACCGCTCGTGAACACCAGATAGCGTCCGTCGGGCGTCACATTCGCCACACCTGCCTGCTGCTGGTGCCCTTCTTCGGAGTTCGACAGCGTGGCAATGAACCTCAGCCGGCCAGCGGGGTGTTCGCTGTCGCGCTGGTACACGTACAGGTTATTGGCGCTTTCCAGCGGTTCCCGTCCTTCGCGATTCGCGCCCTGCGTGAGCATCCCCCCCGCCACGAAATAGACGTGCGACCCATCGCCACTGACCGCCACCACGCGCCGCACCCGCGGCCCTTCACCCGCCACGGCTGGCGCGGATACGTCGATCAGGCGCCTTTCGGCGAGATTTGCGCAGTGACCGGGACATTCCAGCTCGTACAGGTTGCATCCGGGCGCGTTCGCCGCGGTTTCAGAACACGCGCGGATTCCGTCTCCGTTGTGGTTGTCCTCGCTCGCTTCGTCGAGGAGCTGGCGCGTGTCGGTGAAGAACACTCGTGCCCCGTCTTCGGAGGCCCCTTCGAACTGGGCGCTCGCCGGCGGCTCGGCCTGACAGCCGGCGTCGCACTGAGGTTCGGGCGCCGAGCCAGACACCAGCACTGTCCGCGACCCATCGATCCGCGCGTAGAGAGTCCGCGCGGCCACCGGCTGTCCCACGTTCGTCCCCGTGCCCGTCGCACATGGCGCAGATTCGAAATAGGCGATACGACCGTCGGCGGACATCTCGCCTGGCATGGCATTGCCGACTGATGTGCCACAAGCGCTGATGAGGCTCGTGCTCCCGGCTCCGCCGCTCACGCCCACCAATTCCGGATGTGACAGACCATATCCGGAGTACTCGTAGGGCGTTTCGCCGGCTCCGGCGCCTTCGAGCGACGGCCACATGCCGGAATCGAGGAGGAAAACCACGTGGGAGAGGTCTGGTGTGACGATCAGGTTTCTGATTGCGGGTCGTGCCGGCGCTTCACTCGTCGGACCTACCAGCCGCAGCGAGCCGTCGCGCTGGCGGACATCAAGCTGCTCCACTCCGCCGTTGCCATCGGCCAGCCGATAGAAGACCAGCCCAGTGTCAGCGTTGGCGAAGCTTGCCTTGTCCTCGGTGTAGCTCGCCGGCGGCGCCAGTGGTTCGCTGACCCAATCCGCCCCACCGCGTTCGAACAGGAACGGCTGGGATATGGGGCCTTCCGGTATCACACACGACTGTGAATCCGCAAAACACTGCTCGGTCGAAACGATGACACGCGAGCCGTCCTCGGCGATCGATGGTGACAAGTTGCTTATCCCGATTCTTGCCCCGTTCTTCGCAGGCGGCGTCACCAGCTCGTAGGCACGGCAGTCGGGCAGGGCAAGCGAGAGCGCGAGTCCCGTGCTCGGGCTCGCATCGCTTTCCCCGCGCACCCTTTCGTTTTCACAGCTCCGCTGCACCGGGGTTTCCGTCAGGTACACGAACGTCTGATCGGGCGACTGTGCACTGCCGTTGGCGTCGCCCACGACGACGCGCCAGTGATACTCAGTCGCCTTGCTCAAGCCTTCGAGATGCGCCGATATCGCCACGCTCGCACCGCCCGACATGGCGGAAGGCGTGCACGCAACCGTCGTGCCGTAGCCGATCGTGGCGCCATATTCGATCTGACACGTGGTGCCCGCCACCCCATTGGGATCGACTTTCGCGCCCAGCGCAGCCGATACACCGCCGCCCGCTTCTTCGGTCAACGCGCTCGTCCCGACTTCCGCGATCGTCGCGACCGGGGCGGTGGTGAACACCTCGGGTTCGCTGCGAATCTCCCCATGCGCATTGCCCGCATGCAATCTGAATCGGTATTCAGCGCCACCGGCAAGCCCTTCGACCTTCACCTGAACCGGCACGGGCGAGCTGCCGCTGCCGATCGACCCAAGGGCCTCTTCGCATGACGCGACGTGATCATACGCTTCTCCTTCACCATATTCGAACCTGCACTTCGTCAGTTCCAAGCCTTCGGGATTCACGGTTCCATGCAGCACCGCGTCGTGGGTCTGCACTCCGTCCGCCGGAGCGGTCGTGACCGTAACCGCCGACGGAAATACCGTCACCTGGCTGAGGGTTGTGTTCGCCACGTATATGACGCCCGAACCCGGATCTACCGCAAGGCCGGCGCCGGCCTGCAGCGTTCCTTCGCCAAACTCCTGCGCGGGAGCGCACGCCCCGATTGCATGGGGAGTGCAGGTGGCCAGTGGGATGTCCTCAATGAGCGAGCCTTCTTCGGCATCCACATACGCCTCGTTTGACACCAGGTCCGCCGTGACGCCGGTGGCATAATATTCGGGCGTCACCCGCCCTATGAAGGTGCAATCGGGCTGCATCTTGACGATTGCGCGAAAGCCCGTCCCCACATAGATGTCTCCCGTACCGTCGATTGCGAGGCCCGCGGGATTGGTGTCAGTCCCGGTGAAATGACACGTCTGCATCGACAGCCCTTCCTGATCGAAGGAGAACAGCGACTCGAGAGCGAAAAGCCACAGTACGCCAGACCCATCGACGGCCATCCCGTCCAAGCGTTGAAATGCCTTCGTCGACGACCCATTCAGCTGACCGTTGGACGTACCGCCCAGACCGCCGTTGCCCCATGAGGACACAAGCGCGCCTGCGGCGGTGAACTTCGTCACCAGATTGTCGCTGGCGTCTCCCACGTACACGTCACCGTGCGATTCGCTGCCAGGAGCATTGTCGACCGCCACGAATACCGGGGCTTCGAGCTCGCCCGGCCTGGACCCGGACAACCCCGCCCGGCAGCCAGACGCGGACGTGCATACCTCAAGCTTTTCTTCGCCGTCTTCCACGCCCCACCCGAACGCCCGCACGAACGTCCCGTTCGCGTCGAACTCGTCCACACGATGGTTGCCGGTGTCGGCGATGTACACGTCGTGCGTGACGTAATTCACAGCCACGCCGCTGCCCGCCCTCCCGAGTTCTTTTTGGCCGACCAGCGACATGTCGCCAGCGCCCGACCCAGGCGCGCCGAAGCTTGCGCCCGCGAAGTAGTGCGCCTGCACCCCGAGCGCAGGCGCACATGCCGTCAACGCCATGACGGCAAGGGCAACGCAGACCGATCCGGCCGCGGCGATGCGACGACCCGTCCCGACACCGACCAGCATGTGTTGCCCCGCCCGGCTCATTCCGCCGTCACCGCCCAGGTGCCGTAGGCGGTGCCAGTCGCGGTCGGTTCAGCTTCTGCCGGCGGCGCCAGCAAAATGATCGCGCCACTTCTGCCGGCGCCAACCACCTGGCCGAAGAGTGTCGACGATGGGTCCTTGATTGCACCGAACCCAGACGGCGCGAGTTCGCCGGTGGCAAACTGCTCGTATACGCAGAGATAGCCAGCTTCGGCTTCGGGGTTGCCCGTGGTTCCCTTGCAGTGTTCGTTTTCCTGCCCCGGTTCGAGGAACGCCACGTTCGCCGCGCCAAGGGCGTTTTCCAGCGGTATGACAAACGATACCGCGCCGACTCCGAGCGCTTCGCCATGCGTCTGCACGCTCCACGCGCCCATCTCGGTCTTTCCGTGCGGCAGCGTCGCGGTGAATCCGGTCTGGCCGTTTTCACCGTTGCAGACGTGACTGGCGCCGCTCGCGGAGGTGAACGTCGTGCCGCCGGCCTTGCATTCGGCGGCGCCGGCCGCGGCGCTCGTTACACCCACGCCGTTGGCGCCGCTGGTCCCGTCGGCGCCGTTGGCGCCGGGCTTCCCCGCAGGGCCTTCCTTACCGGGCGCGCCTTCCTTGCCGGCGGGTCCCTCCTTCCCCGCGGAACCCGCCTTGCCGCGCAGTTGCTTGAGCACGCTCGGCTTGATCTGTCCCGTCGAGGTGATGAGGAATCTACCGGCGGCCAGCGCGCCACCCGACATCGCGAACACCAACGCCAGCGTCGCCGCGACGTTCGCGTAGGTCAGCCGCGCCCGCACGTGCGACACATGCCGCCCTACCTGCCCTGCCGACCGCCTGCTACCCAAGAAGCTCATGACACCCTGCTCCCAACCTCGAGATGACGGCCGGCACAGAGCACACGCACGCGCTCAAACCACCGGCCCTGATGAGCGCGCGCCCCCAACACCACAGACGCGCAGGCGGCCGCGGCGCGGCCACAGAAGAAAGACAAAACGACGCCAACCCTCCGAGAGAGGGAGGGTCCGTAACGCGAAGGCGCCGGGCGCCGAGCCTTAGAAGCTAGCCGGTCCGGCCAAGAGAGAGAGAGAGAGAGAGAGAGATGCGTCAGTGATGCTGACGCATCTAGTAGTAACCCCAAACGGAGCCACAACACCATTGCCCACGCCACGCGCGGTGAAAAAAAGACCACTCATCTCAAAGCATCCCTCGAATACAACGATCGGATCCCTCTCCAAAGAAACATCGCAAGCGCTTGAAGACCAGCTACGAAAGCCCAGCCCCAAACCCGACCTATGTGTGAAAAACCCGACCCATGACAAAAGCCAGGCAAGGAGTACTATAAGCACAAATGGTGGGACTTGTCAATCCCCCCAAGAGGCACGCCCAGCCCGCCTAGATCGAGCCCACCCAGTTCGAGCCGGCTAGAACCGCTCGCCGCCGACCGCGCGCAGCTTGGCGCGGTCGTGGCGCGCGCTGATGCGCCGCACTGTTCCCGAGCGCGTGCGCATCACAAGCGACTCGGTCGTGGCGCCACCGGCGGAGGGATAGCGCACACCCTGCAGCACATCTCCATCTGTGACGCCTGTAGCCGAGAAGAACACATCGTCCCCAGCCACGAGGTCATCGCGGTCAAGCACTCGTTCCAAGTCATAGCCGGCATCCAGCGCCGCGGTGCGCTCGGCCTCATCGCGTGGCCACAGGCGCCCCAGCAACTGCCCCCCCAGGCACTTGATGGCGGCGGCTGAGATGACTCCCTCGGGCGTGCCTCCGATGCCCCATAAGAGGTCTACGGGCGAGCGCTCGGTAACGGCCAGCAGCGCCGCGGACACATCGCCATGCGCGATCAACCGCACCCGCGCCCCCGCCTCGCGGATCGCCGCAACACCCTCGCCATGGCGATCCCGGTCGAGCACGACAACCATCACATCGCCAATCGCCGTCCCCTTGCGCTCAGCGATCAGCCTCAAAGTCTCCGGCAACGGCCGGTCGAGGTCGAGCAGATCGGCGATCTCCGGTGAGCCGGCCATCTTCTCCATGTACACGCACGGCCCTGGGTCGAACATCGTGCCGCGTGCCGAAAGCGCGATGACAGCCAGCGCTGAGGGCATGCCGTGCGCGGCGAGCGTGGTGCCCTCCAGCGGATCGACGGCGATGTCCACCTCGGGCGGTGTGCCGTCGCCGATGCGCTCGCCGTTGTAGAGCATCGGCGCCTCGTCCTTCTCTCCCTCGCCGATCACCACCAGGCCATCCATCTGGATCGAATGCAGCGCATAGCGCATGCCATCCACGGCAGCTTGATCGGCAGCCTCCTTGTCGCCTCTGCCCACCAGCGGCGCGCAGGCAAGCGCCGCGGCCTCGGTCACGCGCACCAGCTCAAGCGCTAGGTTGCGGTCGGGGCGCTGATTTGTCGCCTCTGCGGACAAGGCGGGAAAGCTACACGAAGCCAGGTAGCAGGACCCGTGCAGCTACGATCCGCGGAGATCGAAGAAGGCCGTCCCAATCGAGGAGGCGTTGGTCATGCAGATCGGCTTTGTGGGGCTGGGCAAGATGGGCGGCAACATGGTGCACCGCATCCGCCGCGACTCCGAGCATGAGGTGGTGGCGTTCGACTTCGACAAAGAGGCCGTGAAGCGCGCGGTCAAGAACGGCGCCGTCGGGGCGAGCTCACTGGCGGACCTCGTCAAGAAGCTGGAGCCGCCAAGGCTGGTGTGGATCATGGTGCCGGCCGGCGCGCCCACGCAGCAGACCGTCGAGCGCCTGGCGAAGCTGATGGACCGCGACGACGCGATCGTCGACGGGGGAAACTCGAAGTGGACCGACGACAAGCGCCGCGCCGGAGAGCTCAAGAGCAAGGGGATCCACTACGTGGACGTCGGCACTTCCGGTGGAGTTTGGGGCCTTGAAGTCGGCTACTGCATGATGGTCGGGGGACCCGTGAAGGCCGTGAAACGGTTGACGCCTTTCCTCGACGTGCTTGCCCCGCAGACCAACGAGGTGAGCCTCGATGCGATCGGCCCGCGCGGCTGGATGCACTTCGGCCCAGCCGGCGCAGGGCACTTCGTGAAGATGGTGCACAACGGGGTGGAGTACGGCCTGATGCAGGCCTACGCCGAGGGCTTCGACGTGTTCGACAAGTCCGAGTACGAGCTCGACAACGCGAAGATCGCGCACCTGTGGGGCCAGGGCTCGGTGGTGCGTTCGTGGCTGTGCGAGCTTGCGGCCAGAGCCTTTGAGGAGGAGGGCAACGATCTGGCCTCGATCGAGGGCTACGCCGAGGACTCTGGCGAGGGGCGCTGGACGATCGAGGAGGCCACCTCAAGAGATGTGCCTACGCCGGCGATCACGGCCGCGCTGTATGCGCGCCTGTATTCGCGTGGCAACGGCGACTACACCCATCGGGTGCTGGCGGCGCTGCGCAATCAGTTCGGCGGGCACGCGGTGAAGTCAGCCCCCAAGCAGAAAGGGCGCTGAGGTGGCAACCGTCGAGCAGCCCAGCGTTGAGTCTGAGAACCCGCTGGTGGAAGGACTGGAGCGTCTGCCGGTCGCTCCCACGACGCTCGTCATCTTCGGCGCCACCGGCGACCTGGCGCAGCGCAAGCTGCTGCCGGCGCTCTACAACCTCGCGCACGAGGGGGGCTTGCCTGAGCGCTTTCACCTGATCGGTGTGGCCCGCCGCGAAAAGGCGCACGAGGATTACCGCGAAGAGTGCGCGCAGGCGATCCGTCGCTTCTCGCGCCGCACACCCGACGAAGACGTCTTGAAGAGGTTGTTGGAAGACGTGAAGTACGTTGCGGGCGAATTCGATGACGAATCCGTCTATGGCGCGCTTGAGCAGACCCTCGACGGCTTCGAGGAGCACGCCGGTGGGCCGCTGAATCGCGCCTTCTATTTATCTACGGCGCCGGCCTTCTTCCCGGTGATCGTGGAGGCCCTGGGAGCGCAAGGGCTCAACGAACGCGAGGGCGCTGAGGTGCGAGTCGTGATCGAGAAGCCCTTTGGCACCTCGCTGGAGGAGGCCCGCGAGCTCAACCGTCGTGTGTTGGGCGTCTTCGCGGAGGCCCAGGTATTCCGCATCGACCATTACCTGGGCAAGGAGACGGTGCAGAACATGATGGCGTTCCGCTTCGCCAACGGCATGTTCGAGCCGCTGTGGAACCGCAACTACATCGACAGCGTGCAGATCACCGCCGCGGAGGACATCGGCATCGGTACGCGTGCGGGCTACTACGACCACGCTGGCGCTCTACGCGACCTGATCCAGAACCACATGCTGCAGCTGCTCTGCCACGTCGCGATGGAGCCGCCCGTGAGCTTCACCGCCGAAGAGGTGCGCAACGAGAAGGTCAAGGTGCTTCACGCCATCCATGCCCCTGTCGGCGACGAGGTGTCACGGATGGCCGTGCGGGCACAGTATGGGCCGGGGCACGTGGCCGGCGAGGACGTGCCGGGGTATTTGGAGGAGGACGGCGTGCGCGAGGGCTCAAGCACCGAGACCTACGCGGCGCTGCGCCTGGAAGTGGACAACTGGCGCTGGGCAGGGGTGCCTTTCTATCTGCGCGCCGGCAAGCGCTTGGGCCGCAAGATCACAGAGATCGCCGTGACGCTCAAGCCCGTCCCTCATCTCGCCTTCAACCAGGCCGGCTCGCTGGGTGTACGGCCCAATCAGCTGATCCTCACCTTGCAGCCCAACGAGGGAGTAACCCTGCAGCTCGGAGCCAAGATCCCCGGCACGCGCATGATGATCCGCCCGGTCAATATGGAGTTTCTCTACGGCACCTCCTTCCTCTCGCAGTCGCCCGAGGCCTATGAGCGTCTGATCATGGACGCCATGCGCGGCGATCCCACACTCTTCACGCGCGACGATGAGGTCGAGGCGCAGTGGTGCATCTGTGACCCTGTGCTGAAGACCTGGGAAGCGCTGCCGGTCCCCTTGGCCCAGTATGAGTCCGGCTCGCAGGGGCCTGCCCAGGCCAATGACATCCTGCTTGAGGGTCACAGCTGGCGGGCGATCTGATCCTATGCCCGCCGTAAGTGACGCAGTCTGGAGCGCCCAGGGCACCACCCCCGATGCGATCGAGGCGGCATTACGCGAGCTGCTGAAGGAGCGTCACACCGAAAACGGCGGCTACGTGGCGGCGCGGGTACTCAACATGGTGACCTTCGTCGACAGCCAGTGGAGCGGGGAAATCGCCAACCGCCTACGCGGCGTGGGTCGCTACCACGCCTCACGCACGATCGTGCTCTCCTATGACCCCGCGCGCGAGCGACTGGACGCGCATGCGAGCGTGGCCGCCGCCGGCGATCCCCAGCCAGGGGAGCTGGCGCTGCTGCGTGAGACGGTGGTGGTTGAGATCGGCGAGCATCATCTCGACGATCTGGTCACGATCGTAGATCCGCTGGTCGTCAGCGACATGCCGACGCTGCTGTGGTCTCCCCACGGCCATCCTGAGGAGGTAGACGCGCTGCTGGAGTTGGCCCAGGCAGTGCTGCTTGACTCGATCGATGAGCCCGAGTGCCGCGAGGCGCTCGCGCGCGCCGAGACCCTGACGCGCAGCGCTTACGTGGTCGACCTGGCGTGGCTGCGCTCGATGCCCTGGCGCGAGCGCATTGCCGGCACCTTCGACCCCCCCGGCATGCGTCCCGAGCTGGCCAAGCTGGCGGCGCTGACCGTGCGCCACCATCCCGACAGCACCGTGGCGGGGATGCTGCTCCTGGGCTGGCTGGCGTCGCGCCTGGGCTGGCAGGTGAGCCCGATGGTGGGGCACGAGGGCGCGCTTGAGGGCAACGCCCACGCCGATCCTCAGAACATCGCTTTACGCCTGGAGCCCGACCCAAAGCAAGAGGTGAGAGGCCTGCAGGGACTCACGCTGCGCACCGCTTCGGGCCTCCAGTTGAGCCTTGACCGCGCCCCCGGAGGATTGCGGGCACACCGCATCCGAGCGAAAGACGACGAGCACGAGTGGACGATCCTCGGCGCCTCGCGCGGCGAGTCCGGCGTGCTGGGCGAGGGCATTCGCCAGGCGCTGCTGCGCGACCCCACCTATGCACCGGCCCTACGCGCGGCGAAGGCGATGCTGCCGTGACGCGCCTGTGCACGTTGCCGGACGCCGAGGCGGTCGCCCAGCGCGCGGCGCGTGAAATCGCCCAGCATCTGGAGCGCGCGCGCAAGGAGCGTGGGGTGGCTCACCTGGCCCTCAGCGGCGGCACAACACCGGAACGCACCCACGAGCTGCTGGCTGACACGGTGGAGGACTGGCAGGGCATCGAGGTGTGGTTTGCCGATGAGCGCTGCGTCGGGCCCGAGCATCCTGAGAGCAATTACCTGATGGTGCACAAGACGCTGCTGGAGCACATCCCGGGCGCTCCGCCGCAGGTGCACCGCATGGAGGGCGAGTTGGGGCCGCAGCGCGGAGCCGAGCGCTACGCGCACGAGCTGAGCGCCACGGTGGGGCTCGGCGAGGAAGGACTGCCCGTGTTAGACCTCGTCGTGCTGGGCATCGGCCCCGACGGGCACATAGCCTCGCTGTTCCCTGACGCCCCCACCCTCGATGCCGGCGGCGAGGCGCTCTGTCTCGGCGTACATGACTCTCCCAAGCCCCCGCCCGAGCGAATCACATTGAGCCTGGCGGTCTTGCGTGCGGCCAGACGCTGCCTATTGCCTGCCACCGGAGGCGGCAAGCGCGCTGCTATACAGGGAGCCTTGGGAGCAGCCACTGCCCATGTGCCTGCCAGCCTGCTCAGAAGAGAGCGTCTGATGATCTTCATCGACGATGCGGCCTCCCCGCCGCCACCCCTGGCCGGGCATGAGAATGCTGACTGTGAGAACTTGTAGTGAGCCGATGCCGGTCCGGGTACGTACAGTTAGCGACAGCCAAGCTATGCCTGCCACTGCTCCCAGGGACATCGCGGTTCTCAAAGACACCGCCGAGCTGTCAAGCTCGGAGCATGTGCTCACGGCGTTGCGCGCCACCCGGCGACGCACGCTTGGGCTGATCGCACACCTGAGCACAGCTGACATGGAGAGTGTGCTCTCGCCGATCATGAGCCCGCTGGTATGGGATCTCGCGCATATCGCCGCCTACGAGGATCTTTGGCTGGTGCACCGGCACGCGGGCCTTGAGCTGCTGCGCCCCGATCTGGCGGAGCTGTACGACGCGTTTGAGACTCCGCGGCGCAAGCGGGGGGAAATCGAGCTGCTCGACACTGCCCAGGCACGCGCCTACATGGACGAGGTCAGCGAGCGCACGGCCGCCGCCATCGAGCACCATGGAGTCGGCGAAGGCTTCGTGCACGAGATGGTCGTGCGCCACGAGCTTCAGCACACCGAGACCATGCGCCAGACGATGGCCCTCGCCGGCCTGCTGCCGGCGGGCGAGCCACCGTCGGCCGCTGCACACATGAGCGAGGGCTGGATCGAGCTGCCGGCGGGTGACTTCATGATGGGCGCTGAGCCTGAAGGCTTCGCCTACGACAACGAGCGCCCGCGACACGTCGCTCACACCGGCGCGTTTCGCATCGCCCGCCGTCCCGTCAGCAAGGCCAGCTGGCTGAACTTCAGCGAGGGCGGCGGCTATGAGCGGCGCGAGTGGTGGTCGGATGAGGGCTGGGCGTGGAAGGAGGAGTACGACATCACTCATCCGCCGGACGCGGCCCTCGGCGACCCACAAGCGCCCGTGTGCCACATAAGCTGGTTCGAGGCCGACGCCTTTGCCACCGCCCACCAGGCCCGTCTGCCAACGGAGGCCGAGTGGGAGAGGGCGGCGACCTGGGAGCAGCCACCAGACGGCGTAGGGCAGGTATGGGAGTGGACCGCCAGTCATTTCAATGGCTACCCAGGCTTTCGCGCATACCCCTATCGCGAGTACTCAGAAGTGTTTTTCGGCCACGAGTACCGCGTGCTGCGCGGCGGCTCATGGGCGAGCAGCCCACGTGTGGCAACCAGCACATTCCGCAATTGGGACCTACCCCAGCGCCGCCAGATCTTTGCCGGGCTGCGCCTTACAAAGGACGTGTGAGAACTCCATGAATCCGCTAGCCCACCCTGACATCCGCATCGACTCCTACCTCGGCGAGGGCCAGGAACGCTCGCTCGCGCAGGACGCCCGTGAGGGCCTCTCAAGACCCTTCAAGGAACTGCCGCCCAAGCACTTCTACGACGCGCGCGGCGCTGAGCTTTTCGATCAGATCTGTGAGCTGCCCGAGTACTACCCGACACGCACCGAGCGCGCCATCTTGCACGACACCGCGCGCGAGCTGGCACAGCAGACGGGCGCCGTCGAGCTGGTCGAGCTGGGCTCGGGCACGGCCGCCAAGACGCGCGTGCTGCTCGACGCGATGAGCGAGCTGGGTCAGCTCGTGCGCTACATCCCCGTGGACGTCACCGAGGGCATGGTGCGCGATTGCGCGCAGGAGCTCACAAGCGAGTACCCAGGCCTGCAGGTGCACGGCGTGGTAGGCGACTTCGAGCGCCATCTCAGCCAGGTCCCCACCGCACGCGGCCCGCGCCTGGTGGTCTTCCTCGGCGGCACCATCGGCAACTTCCCCCCGGCCGACCGCGCCGCCTTCCTGCGCCAGATCTCCGAGCTCCTGGGCCCCGGCGACCATCTGTTGATGGGCACCGATCTCGTCAAGGACCCGGCGGTGCTGGAGGCCGCCTACGACGACAGCCAAGGCGTCACCGCCGAGTTCAATCGCAACCTGTTGCACGTCCTCAACCGCGAGTTGGACGCCGACTTCGATCCCGCCGACTTTGAGCACGTTGCCCGCTTCGACCGCAACAACGAGTGGATCGAAATGCGCCTGCGCTCCCGCCGCCACCACACTGTCACGGTGCGCGCGCTGGAGCTGCCGGTGCACTTCCGCGAGGGCGAGGAGATGCGTACCGAGATCAGCGCCAAGTTCACGCGCGAGCGCGTCAGCGACGATCTCGCCGACGCGGGCCTCTCGCTTGTGCGCTGGCTCACCGATCCCGAGGAGCAGTTCGCGTTGACGCTCTCCACGCCGGCGGATTGACCAAGCATCCGCTGACGCCCTCCACGTCCGCAAACTGACGAGCACCCGCTGACTCCCTCCACGCCCGCAAACTGACCAGCACCCGCTGACGCTCTCCACGCCCGCGGGCTGACCAGTCCGCTAGGCTCCCGCCGCATGCGCATCGAAGGCAGCTCAGCGATCGTCGTCGGCGGAGCCTCAGGGCTTGGCGCGGCCACCGTGCGCCGGCTGCACAGCGCAGGCGCGGTGGTCACGATCGCCGACGTCAACGCCGAGAAGGGCGAGGAGCTGGCCGGCGAGCTGGGGCTCAGCTTCGTCTCCTGCGATGTGCGTGAGGAGGCGCAGGTGCAGGCCGCCGTCGAGCAGGCAGCTGCCGTCGAGGGCGGGCTGCGTATCGCAATCTGCTGCGCCGGCACCGGCTGGGCGCAGAAGGTCGCGGGCTCCAAGGGGCCCCATCCCCTGATGCCTTTCGAGATCATTGTCTCGATCAACCTGATCGGCACCTTCAACGTGCTGCGCTTCGCCTCCGCCGCGATGATCGGCAACGAGCCGTCAGCCGAAGACGACGAGCGCGGGGTATGCGTCAACACCGCCTCGATCGCCGCCTACGACGGGCAGGTCGGCCAGATCGCCTACTCCGCCTCCAAGGGCGGCGTCGTGGGCATGACCCTGCCGGCCGCGCGCGACCTGGCCCAGTACGGCATCCGCGTCAACACGATCGCGCCGGGGCTGTTCGACACGCCACTGCTCGCGGCGCTGCCCGAGGAGGCGCGGCAGAAGCTCGGTGCCGGCGTCCCCTACCCGCCGCGTCTAGGCTGGCCCGAGGAGTACGCGCAGCTGGCCGCGCACATCGTCGAGAACCGCATGCTCAACGGCGAGACCATCCGCTTGGATGGGGCGCTGCGCATGCCGCCGCGCTAGCGCCCCACCAAGCCGCCACACTAGCGCCCCACCAAGCCGCCGCGCTAGCGCCCCCCAGCAAGCCGCCGCGCTAGCGCCCCACCAAGCCGCCAATCAGCTCAGGCGTTCCACCAACATGGCCATGCCCATGCCGCCCGCGACGCACATCGACTCGATGCCATACGTCTGATCGCGCGTCTCCAGGTCGTTGATGAGCGTCGTCATGATGCGCGCGCCCGTCATGCCGAAGGGATGGCCCAGGGCGATCGCGCCGCCGAAGGGATTGAGCTTGTCCTCCTCGATGCCCAGCTCGGCCATGCAAGGGACGATCTGCGCGGCAAAGGCCTCGTTGATCTCCACCACGTCGATGTCGGCCATCGTCATGCCAGTGTTCTTCAACAGCTGCTGAATCGCGGGGATCGGCCCGAGACCCATGACCTCCGGGCGGATCGCCGCCACGGTAGAGGCCAGGATCTTGACCTTCGGCTTCAGGCCCAGCTCCTTGGCGCGTTCCTCGCTCATCACCAGCAGCGCCGCCGCGCCGTCATTCAGAGGACAGGCGTTGCCAGCGGTCACCGTTCCGTCCTCCTTGAAGACGGGCTTCAGCGCCGCCAGCTTCTCCATCGTCGTGCCCGCGCGAGGACCGTCGTCCTTGGTGACCACCGTCTCGGGCACATCGATCTCGTTGCCCTCTTTGTCCATATCCTTGTGCGCGGCCACAGTGACGGGAACGATCTCCTTGTCGAAGTGCCCCGACTCGACCGCCGCCACAGCGCGGGCCTGCGAGATCACGGCCCATTCATCCTGCGCCTCACGCGTCACGTTGCAGCGCTCGGCGACGTTCTCGGCCGTCATGCCCATCGGGATATACACGTCGTAGGCCGAGCCCTCGCTACCGTCGACCATGTGGTTGAACTCGAACTGCGCGCTGCCGCGACCGGCGCGTGAGACGGCCTCGACGCCGGCGGCGATGTAGGTGTCGCCCTCGCCGGCCTTGATCGCGTGGAAGGCCATGCGCGTCGTCTGCAACGAGGAGGCGCAGAAACGGTTCACGGTCGTGCCCGGCACGTGGTGGTCGATGCCGGCCAGCAAGGTGGCGATGCGACCCACGTTGTAGCCCTGCTCGCCCTCCCCATAGCCGCAGCCCATCATCACATCGACAATCGACTTCTGATCGACCTGCGGATTGCGCTCGATCAGAGCCTTCAGCGGGATTGCCGCCAGGTCGTCGGCGCGTACTGACTTGAGCGACCCCTTCACGGCCCTTCCGATGGGCGTGCGCACGGCGTCGACGATCACTGCATCAGGCATCTGGCGATCCTCTCGTTGGTCTATCTCCGGGAGGACTGATCCTAGTTCACCAGCGGCACGCGGGCCACCTTGGCGGCCTCCTCAGGCCCGACGAAGGGGGCCAGTGCGACGTAGGTGGCGTGCTTGGACATGCCCGGCATCTCGTGCACGCGGTTGTGCATCACGCAGCTGTACATCAGCTCTCCAAGCGCCCCGCCGATCGCCTCGATCGTGATCGCCGGCGGCTTGCGGTGCTCTGAGGTCTCTTCAAAACCGGGCTCCAGCACCGACAGGTACTCGGTGATGCCGGCGTTGGCGCGCTCCGCGGTGCGAGGCGTGGCGATCAGCATGTGCAGCAACGCCAGGCGCGCGAAGGCCGGCTCGGAGCCCAGGTAGTGCATCAGCGCCGTCACCGCCGCCTTGACGCCGTTGGGCCAGTCTTCCTGGGTGGCGTAGGCGCGCTCCACCAGAGCCAGGCCATGGGCGTGTCCGACCTCATAGGTGAAGAGGAAGGCCTCTTCCTTGCTTTTGAAGTGCTCGTAGAAGGTCTGCAGCGACATCGCGGCCTCGCTGGCGATCTTCTCCACCGTCAGATCCGCATAGCCGCCGGCCGCTGTGAGGTTGGCGACCGCGTCCACGATGCGCTCGCGCTGGCTGTGCAGGGCGAAGCTGCGCAGCACGCTTGTCGCTCCCCGCACCAACCCCAGGTCACCGCCCGAGCTTGAGGCCAAGGTGCCCGGCGCACGTCCGCCGACCAACGCTGCCGCAATCGGCTCAGGGGGCGCGATCTGCGGCGCATCGCCCAGCGGGAGAGTCTGCCGGGTGGGGCGATAGCACGTCACCCAGCGCATCAGATCCGGCACCAGCTGGCGCAGTTCGGCGCGCCTGCCGTGACGCACGCGGCTGTAGAGGATCCGGCTCAGCCCCCCCACCACGCCGCGCACCACCGCATCGGGGACCGCGCCGTCGTTGAGCTCCTGCTCCAGCATGCTGCGTAGGAAGCGCCGATACTGTTCCACCGCGAGCTCGCGCCGCTCGATCCCCGCCGGTCCTGCGGCGACGATCTCAACCATGTTCAGACGCGCGGCGCCCGGATTGTCGATCGTGGCCTCAAACAGGGCCCGCAGCGACGCTTCGACCGCCGCCTGCAGACCATCTCCCTCGGCGTTTCTGTAGGCCTCAATCGCGCGATGGCGACCGTCGGCGGCGATCACATCGAAGGTCGCCAGCAGACACTCCTGCTTGTTGGCGAAGTGCTCGTAGAAGGTCTTGCGCGACACTCCTGCTCGGCCGACGATGTCGGAAATGGTCGTCGCGCGGTAGCCCTTCTCACCCACAGCGTCGATCATCGCCAGCAGCAGCCGCTGCTTCTGATCGGCCGCAACCTGCTCGCGCGGCAGCGCCTGCGAGCCTCGCGGCAGCGTGCGGCGCCCCGAGAGAGGCGAGGAGGGGCGTTGGGGGGACGGATTAGCAGAGGCCATGCGCATCTATTACCCGGCCTAGAGCCTACCCCCGCGTGGCTCGACTGGCATCGATCTTTTCAGTAGGCTATCGTACCGATGAGTTGGTACATGCCGCTTGTTATAGGGTTTTAGCACCACTAACATCTTGACAAGATAACAAGAGCCTGTTCTTATGGACGACAGCTGATTCACAGCACACAAGCTTGAGCGCTGCCTGCTACCCCATTCGGCGGCGTTCAGGGAGCCTCCAGCGTCTTTCCCCATGGGCGCTGTGGGCCTCTCATCGGGCGCCGTGACCAATCGACCCTGGTCACGGCGCCTCTTTTTTGGCCTCTCCCGCAGACCTGACTGCTTATCCAGCAGCCTAGCTCGCCGCGGCCTTGGGTGCGCTCCGCCCCAATCAGAGCGGCCCGCTGGTGCTCATGGGTCATCAAAGCCCTACAGATCGAGGCGGCTTACCCCGAGCTCATCAAAGCCCACGTGGTGGGCCAGCTCGTGGCGCACCGTGCGCGTCACCTGCTCGCGCAGCAGATCGGGGTCATGCCCGAAGTCCCTGCGCAGCGTGTCGCGGAAGATCATGATGCGATCGTGGGCGTTGTCATTGCGCGTCTGGCCGCCCTGGTAGAGACCGTAAGCGCCCGCGCTGCGCCCACCGTCAGAGACAACCACCGCCACGTGGCGCAAGGCGTTGCGCAGCAGATCGGGCAGGTCATCCAAGGCGTCTCGCACAAGCTCTTCAAAGTCCTTGTCGTTGAGCGGGTCGAGCTCCATGAACTCGCCTTCTTCGGGGTCTGAGGCCAGACCCTCGCGCGCCAGTTCCTCCGAGCGCACAACGAGCTCTTCAAACTCCAGCTCGTCCTGCGGGTCGCGCCAGTCGGCCAAGCGCACCGCGATGAACGCCGCGCAGCCGATCACCACCGCCGCGATCGCCACGCCCAGCGCGATGTCCTCGACGACACGCACGGCGCCGACGGTGCTGAAGCCCTGCCCCACCACCACGACCACGAGCCCCAGCGACAGCGCCACCAGCGCGGCGAAGCCGATACGCCGCAGGCTGCCGAATGCTCCTGGCGACCTCGGCGTACGCACAGCCCCTCGCCTACTTGAGCGTGCGGGCGATGACGAGCCGCTGAATCTCGTTCGTGCCCTCGTAGATCTGCGTGATCTTCGCGTCGCGCATCATGCGCTCCACCGGATACTCCTTGACGTAGCCGTAGCCGCCCAGCACCTGCACGGCCTCGACTGTCACGTCCATCGCGGTGTCCGAGCAGAACACCTTGGCCATCGAGGAGTACTGCGCGCGCTGCGGATGACCCTGGTCGGCCATCGCGCACGCCTTGTAGAGGAGCTCTCTAGCCGCCGCCGTCTTGGTCTGCATGTCGGCCAGCTTGAACTGAATCCCCTGGAACTCGTTGATTGCTTTACCGAACTGGCGGCGCTCGCGCGCATAGCCAATCGCGTAGTCGGTTGCCCCCTGCGCGATTCCCACCGCCTGCGCGGCCGCGCCCAGGCGCGTGCGCTCAAGCGTTGAGAGCGCCACTTTCAGACCCCGGCCCACCTCGCCGATCACATTCTCGTGCGGGACTCGCACGTCCTCGAAGATCGGCTGGCCCGTCGGTGAGGCGCGGATGCCCAGCTTGTGCTCCAGCTTGCCTACGCTGAAACCGGGCCGATCGGCCTCGACCACGAATGCTGTGATGCGTCTGCTCTCGCGGTCGGTCACCGCGAAGCAGATGTAGAAGTCGGCCACGCCGAGGTTTGTGATCCAGTTCTTCGTGCCGTTGATCACCCACTCATCGCCGTCTCTCACTGCCGTGGTCTGCATGCCCGCCGGGTCGCTGCCGGCTTCGGGCTCAGATAGCGCGAAGGCCGGTGACCACTCGCCGCTCGCGCATTTAGGCAGGAAGCGCTCCTTCATCTCATCGCTGCCGAACAGCTGGATCGGCAGCGTGCCGAGCTCCTGAATCATCAAGATCAAGGCGCAAGCCGCGTCCACTTTGGCGATCTCCTCGACCGCCATGTTCAGCATCAATGTGCCTGTGCCAGTGCCCCCGTACTCGATCGGGAAGGGCAATCCAAGGATGTCCTGCTCGCCCATCAGCTTGCGGATGTCCCATGGGTACTCCGCCTTCTCGTCGATCTCAGCTGACCTTGGAGCAATCTTCTCGCGCGCGATCTCCCCAATGGTCGCGCAGAAGTCCAAGTGCTCCTGGGGGATGGTGTAGACGTCGTTGAGTATCTGCATGTCCTTGGATCGTAGTGACCAAAGCGATCCACCGCTACGCTCATGCCGTGAGCACGCCGGCAAACACCACCGACATCGAGGTTGAGCCCGCGCAGGTCGCCGACTGGCTCGCCGCGGAGGGCGACCCCGATGCGGAGGGCAACCCCCAGGTGCAGGTGATCGACGTGCGCGAGCCATATGAGCGCGAGGCCGGTCACATCGCGGGCACCCGCCATATCGACTTCGCCAGCCTCACCGCCGCGGCCGCCACGATCGAGCGGGAGCGACCGGTGGTCTTCTATTGTCGCGTGGGCTCGCGCTCCACGGTCGCCGCTCAGGCTTTCCGCGGAGCTGGCTACCAGGCATACTCCATGAGCGGTGGGCTCGTGCGCTGGGCACAGGAGAGCCGACCGCTCTCGCCCGCCGATGGGCACGTAGCCAATCACTGATCAGAGGAGACGCACATGGAGGCCGCTGAGTACCCCGGAGTGACCATTGGTGAGGGTTATGCCGTCGGCACCCTCGATGACCTCGGCGCCGGTCCCGGCTTTCGCAAGGTCCGCAAGGGCCTTGGCGTCAGCGCCTTCGGCGTCAACGCGATCGTCATGCCCGCCGGCTATGAAAGCGGCAGCCATTACCACGATCAGCAGGAGGAGCTCTACTTCGTCCATCAGGGGACGCTTGAGATGGAGTTCGGCGACGGATCCGTCCATCGCCTGGACGAGGGCGCTTTCGCGCGCGTCGACGCCGCCACCTTGCGCAAGGTGCGCAACATCGGCGACGGCGACGCCATCTACCTGTGCGTCGGCGGCAAGGACGGCTACATCGGCCGCGATGGGCGCCTGCCCGAGGGCGAGACGCGGGTACACGGCGGACCCCCTGGGGCGGCCTAGTACCGAGATCCCGCCCGGAGCGACCTCACGCGGGCCGCCCGGAGCAGCCTGGTAGCACCCCCGGCCTGGAGGGGGTGGGCCCCGGCCTGGAGGGGGTGGGCCCCGGCCTGGAGGGGGTGGGCGGTCCTAGTTCAAAAGCTCTTTGACGTAGCGCTGATGCAGCTTGCCCAAGGCCGTCCGTTCGGGATGGAAGCCAAGCGAGCCCAGCACAGTCGAAGACAGCGGCGCCCAGGCGAGCACGAAGAAAGCTCCAAACACGAGCGCCGTCGCGCGCAGCGTGCGCGAGCGTGAGAGCGCCGCCATCGGCAGCACCCACAGCACGTACCACGGCAAGACCCAGCTCAAGGTCAACAGCAGCGCTACCGAGGCCCAACCGGAGGGGACAAGCGCATCGCGTTTGCGCCAGGCCACGACGCAGGCGCCCAGCACCGCGGCTGCCAGCGCCGCGCTGAGCAGGTGCAGGTCGGTGCTCGTGGCGCCTCCGTCGCCCAACGCCAACCCGAACAGATTCGAGGGGCTCAGCGTCGTCACCAAGCGACTCTGAGTGCTGAGGTCCGGTATGTGCAGGCCAAATGCCGAGATGCTCACCGCCGCCAGCAGCGCAACGGCCAGCACCATCCCGCCTGTCGCCCGCAACAGCCTGCGTGGACTGTAGATCAGGCTGGCCAGCACGATCGGCAGCAGCACCGCCCCCGAAGCCTTGACGCTCATCGCCGCGACGAAAGCCGCGCCCGCGCCCATATCCAGCCACGGCTGGGAGGCCTCCTCCCGCCCGCGCAGGAGCAGATAGAAGCCCAGCACGATCAGGAACATCATGATGAAGTCGTTGTGATCGCCGCCCAGACCCCAGATCAGCACAACCGGGTTCAGGCCCACGAACACGATCGCCTGCACCGGCTCGCGACCCAGCAGCTTGGCGCACTTCCACACCAGCCAGATGGTCCCCAGGCTGGCCATCATCAGCAGCAGCTTGATCGCCCAGAAGGACCCTGCCACGCCGAGCGGGACCACCGCGAAGGTGATCAACGTGAACGTCGGGCCGTAGGGGCTCAGCAGGTGGTGCCAGTTACTGATGTCGAAGCTGGGGTCGTTGTGCGGCTCAAGTATCGGAGTGGTGGTGTAGGGGTTGAGGTGATGCACCACCTCCATACGCCCATAGTTGACATAGTTGAAGATGTCGGTCAGCGCCAGTGGCGGTGAGAGCAAGAGCAGCGCGTGCACACCAACGATCGCGGCGATCGTCCAGCGCAACGGCAGGCGCGGCACGAAGCGCAGGCCCAGCAGATAGCCCGCGTACATCGCAATCAGCGAGAAGGTGAAGAGGTAGCGCACCGTGCCGGTGCCGCGCGGGAACCCCGGCCATAGCCCACCCAGCGGCCCAGCCAGCCAGCCGGGGAAGAAGTGCGCGTGCGTGGGTGGAAAGGTGGGGCGATCGGCTGACACCACCACGATCAGCGCACAGCCCAACACGATGCTCAGCAGCGCCAACGTGCCCAGCGCGAGCGCGCGGCGCGTGGCGGCCTGCGTCCGCTCGTCGTCGGAGGTCTCCTGGCGCCCTACGCCGCCGGCGTCGCCAAGCAAGGGGTGTGGGAGGGGAAATGTCGAGGCGTCGCTGGACATGCTTGGGGCCCACACGGGGCGGGTTCTCAAAAGGTTAGGGCCTGCGTCTTAAAGCAACCCTTAAAGACAGAGTCCGCCCAACGGGCGGACTCTCGTCCTGCGGTTCAGGGACCTGTGGTCCCGAGTTCCACAGCCGGCCTCGGGGACTCGCGTCCCGCGGCCCGGCTTCTGATGCGGATCTTGGCGGCTCTACAGAGAGTTGACGTTGACGGCCTTGGGGCCCTTGTCGCCCTGCTCTGCGTCGTAGGACACCTTCGAGCCCTCCTGCAGCGAGCGGTAACCCTCGCCGTTGATCCCTGTGTGGTGGACGAACAGATCCTTATCGCCATCATCGGGGGTGATGAAGCCAAATCCCTTATCGTCACTGAACCACTTCACGGTGCCGGTAGGCATGTGATATTTCCTCCACGGTACGTGCGTGCTGCTGCGCGGAGGACGCTGCTTAGAGCTTCGACCTGCGAGAGCCTGCACTACTTTTTCGCCGACTCTTTGATCGGCCAGACGTCTGTGAAGGTAGCAGGTCGTCGCGCGCATGTGTTAGCAAGTGGTATATGAGCACCTTGCCCGCTCCTGGCCAACCGCTCGCCATCAAGCGGCTGCTGCCACCCGGCGCGCCCGCATCGGCGCAGGAGATCGTCGAGAGCTTTGGCTTGCACCTACCCTCCGCGGGAGCTGTCGGCGCCCAGGCGCCGTCTCCCTCGAAGGCCGACTCGCCGGCCGCACAGGCGCGGCCTCGCGTGCTGCTCAACATGGTCAGCACCCTCGACGGGCGCGCCACCCTGGGCGGGCGCTCAGGAGCGATCGGCGGCCCGGCCGACCGCGAGTTATTCCACGCCCTGCGCACCGTTGTTGACGCCGTCATGGTGGGCGGCGGCACGCTGCGCGCGGAGCGCTATCGACGGCTCGTGCGCAAGGACTCGGCTCGTGAGCTGCGCCGAGCGCGCGGCCTAAGCGAGGAACCGCTCGCCTGCATCGTCTCCGGGCGCTTGGCACTGGACGCCGACATCCCCATACTGGCCGACCCACAAGCGCGTGTAGCGGTCCTCACCTCCTCGCAGGCCAGCCTCAGCGCCAGCCAACAGCCGGCCAACAGCGCCGATGGCGATCGTGAGCATGCGCCACGCATCGAGGCGCACATCGATTACATCCGCGCCTCAGCTGAGGGACGGCTGGATCTGCCCGGCGCGCTGGCACAGCTACGCGAGCGCTTTGACATCGGCACGGTGCTGTGCGAGGGCGGCCCCCACCTCAATACGCAGCTGCTGGCGGCGGGACTGGTGGATGAGCTGTTCCTCTCGCTCGCCCCCACGCTGGCGGGTGGAGATGCCAGCGGGGAGGCCTTGCGCATCCTCGCCGGCATGGACCTGGAGCCACCGCGCGAGCTTGAGCTGCTGAGCGTCTCAGAACACGACTCGCACCTCTTTCTGCGCTACAGCGTGCGCGAGATGTCCTCCGGAGGGACTGCTCTGCGAGTCGGTCTCTGAGTCACGATCGCCACGTTCAGCACCACGCTGTTGGGCACTCTTACGATGCCGCCGTCGGTGGCCACAGCCGTATACAACAGCCCCAGCGAGCTCACCACGCCATCGATCTGGCCGCCGATCTGCCCACCCTGAAGGAGCACGCGATCCCCCACCCGGAAGGGACCCGCGCTCAGCAGCACCGTGCCCGCGATCACGTTGCCCAGCGTCTGCTGAGCCGCCAGGCCCACGATCACGGCAGTAAAGGCGCCTCCCAGCAGCAGCGTCGCGGGATCGACTCCGGCCACTCCCAGCGCCACCAGCAGGGCGATCGCCACCGTCACCAGGCGGATCAGGAAGCCCACCGAGCCAGCCGTAGCGGGCTCCATGCGTCTGAAGAGAGCGGGCCCGAGACCGCGACCGACGTTACGCGCGATCGCCCAGCCCAGCACCAGCAGCACCACCACGACGAGGATCGCCAGCGGCGTTTCGAGCTGCTTCAAGGTGTCGTGGTCGATCAGGCTCCGACGGTTGTCCCAGAGGACCACGATCGCTATGAACAGGCCCAGCAGCAGCAGCGCCTCCACGCGCGCGCGCCGCGCGACGCCAGGGCGCACCTGGTCCAGCAGGCCCACCTCCTGCCAGGACTGGCTGCGCGTCTCGAACATTTTCTGCGGGGTCTTGGGCAGCGGCATCCAGCGGGTAATGATGGCTCACCCAGGGGATGAACACGCCACGACCACAAGCCTTGCCCGCCGGATCCTCCAGCTAGTGCCTGGTTGTCCCGTATCCTCTACGCGATGACCAATCCCCGGCGCCTCATCATCCCGGCCGTCGTCCTAGGCCTGCTGCTGCTCGCAGTAGCCGTCGTCTACTTCCTGACCTCGGAGCATTCGCTCCCGTCGTTCTTCCCCGGCCACGTCTCAGCCGGCAGCCCAGAAGCCAACAGCCACCACACCAAGCACGGCATCGCCGCACTGGTATTGGCACTGGGATGCTTCGCCTTCGCCTGGTTTCAGACGGGACCCCAGTCAAACGCTCAGGCTCGCGCGGGAAGCTAGGGCCAGCTCAGGCTCGCGCGGGAAGCTAGGCCAGCTCAGGCTCGCGTGCGGGCTGAGCCCAGCGGCCCAGCTCAACCTTCGAGCGCAAACACCAGCGTGCAGAGCGTCCCCAGCGCGATGCAATACACGCCAAAAGGCGTCAGCCGGTTGGTCTGAAAGAAGCGCAGCAGGAACTTCACGGCCAAAAAGGTGGTCGCGGCGGCGCACAAGCCCGCCACCAGCGCCGGCCCGCGCACCCCATTGCCCTGCGAGCCCAGCAGTTCCGGCAGTTTCAGCACGGCCGCGGCGAGGATGATCGGGGTGGCCAGCAGGAAGCTGTAACGCGCGGCATCCTCATTGGAAAGCCCCACCAGCAGGCCGCCGCCCATCGTGAAGCCCGAGCGCGAGATGCCGGGTATCAGCGCCGCGGTCTGCGAGACGCCCACGGCGATCGCCTGGCGCCAGCTGAGCTTGGCGATGCGCTCATCGCCGTCGCCGAGATAGTCGCCGGGCCGCGCAGGACGCGCGCGCAAACGCTCGAACAGCAGCAGCGCGACGCCGTTGACAATCAGGAAGATCGCCGCGATGGCGGCGGAGGCGAACAGCGAGCGCAGCGGCTTCTCCAGCAGCAAGCCGATCACGCCGGCGGGAACGGTGCCCACCACCAGCAGCCAGCCCAGGCGCGCATCGATGTCGTCCTCGCGTATCTCGCGCAGCCGCAAAGAGCGCCACAGGCCGCTGAGGATTCGCACCCAGTCCTTCCAGAAGAACGCCAGCAGCACCAACGCCGTGGCCAGGTGCGTGGCCACCAGAAAGGTAAGGAAGAAGGGGTCGTTCTGGTGGATGTTCCAGCCGGCCAGCCGCGGCAACACGACGGCGTGCCCGAGGCTTGAGACCGGGAAGGGCTCGGCCACGCCCTGGATGAGGCCGAGGACCACAGCCTGGAAGTAAGTGATGGGATCGTGCATTTGAGCGCGGCACAGCCTAGTGACAGCGCCCAGCGGAAGGCGTCAGGTCAGCGCTCGGCGTGCCGCCCGAGCCGGCGCTTGGAGTCGGCGCGCCTGCTCAGCGCAGCGTGGCTGTGCTGCTGGCCGCCTCAGCCTTACCGCCTTCCGGCGTGAAGGTGGCCGTCACCGTCACCCGCAGCTTCTTGCCCTTGGCTTTACGCAGCGCGTGCTTGCCGGCCTTGCTCAGCGTGAGCCTGATCGTGATCGCTCCGGCGGCGTCGGTCCTCTTGCTGGCGCTGCCAAGCACCACCTTCTTGCCGTGGATCTTGGCGCTCAACACGAACGTGAAGGTCCCCGGACCGGAGACGGAGGCGCCCAGCTTGAGACCACTCCCGCCAGCCAGCGCCGCCGCGGAGAGCTTCGCCAGCAAAGTGGCCGCGGAACTCGCGCCAGCATGCACGCCATCCCCACCAGCAGCAGGACCGGGAGTCGAAGTCGGCGGGATCGGATAGGCAGCCGCGATTCTCGCCGCGGGCTCTGAGCGACTCACCTGTGTCGCCGAAGCGATGCTGGGGAATACCGCCAGCGCCAGGACGGCGAGGAGCGAGGTGAGGTGCTTGCCCATGCGATCAAACTCCATTTCTATTGCTGGCTGCCAGAGATTGAACTCATGCTCTTGACACCGCGGTTGCATCTTGTGAAGAGGTGGTGAAGATCCCACCTTACCTGACATATGGGATTATTAATTATTGTCGCCTATGCAGCGACCAGTACGCATCAGCGGCAGATATCTGGCGCTCCTCCTACTCGGCGCATTGCTGGTCCCCACCTGCTCCTCGGCCAAGGTCCCAGCGCTGAAGGCCATCTACGGCCCGCTCAGGATGCCCGACGGCTCCTCGGTATTTCCCGTCTACCAGCGCCTTGGAGCACAGGTGCTGGAGATGCAGTTGTCGTGGGCCACCGTGGCTGGCAACCGTCCGGCCGGCCCCACCGACCCGGCGGACCCAGCCTACCGCTGGCCCGTCCAGCTCGACAGCGCGGTTCGTGACGCCGCGCGTTATCACATCGACATCGCGCTCCTGGTGGAGGATTTCCCCGCGTGGTCCAACGGCGGACGCGGTCCCGCCTGGGCACCAACCAATCCCGCGGACTACGCCAACTTCATACAGGCCGCGAGCCGTCGTTATCCAAGTGTTCACTTCTGGATGATTCTCAACGAGGTCAACAACTCGCGGAACTTCCGCCCGCTGCCGGCGCACTCGCCGGTCGGCCCACAACGCTATGCGGCGTTGCTCGATCTTGCCTACCGCGCGCTGAAGGCCGTCAACCCAGCCAACATCGTGATCGGCGGCATGACCTACTCCACCGGAACCATCGGCACTTACGACTTCATCCACTGGATGCGGCTGGCCAACGGCAGGCGACCGCGCATGGACTACTACGGTCACAATCCGTACTCCATTCGCTACCCCAACCTGGCTCAGAAACCCTTCTCTGCCTTGGTCTGCGATATCGACGACATCGATACCCTTGAGCAGCGGCTGGCCGACATTTACCACAGGCACACCCCCAAGCTGTGGCTGTCGGAGTTCGGCATCAGCAATGCCGCCAACGCTTCCTTTGACTACTACGTCAGCCAACAGGTGCAGGCCCGCTGGGTCACCGCGGCCTTCAGGCTTGTCAACTCCGTGTCCTACGTGGCCGCCATGGGTTGGTATGAGCTGCTCGATGACTCACCCTCCAGCAGCGCCGGCCTCAGCGAGGGGTTGATGACCGCGACCGGCATGCCTAAACCGGCCTTCTACGCCTACGCCTCCGCTCCCTAGGCGGCTTTCACATAATTATTCCGAGAAAATCACATGTGCCCCGACCCTCGGGAGGACCATGCGGGCGTGCCTCTCGCTGCCGCCAGAAGACTGGGCTTCTGAGTGCCGCGCGCGCTGCTTCTGTTCGAGCCCCCCGACGGCGGCGCTCCAGAGGTCGTGTTGAATCTCGCGCTGGCAATGGAGGACTATGGTTGGGATGCCTGCGTAGCCGGCCCCGAGGAAGCCTCAATCCGCGCGCGCGTGGAACAGACCGCCGTTGACTACCTGCCGCTGAGCCACCTCACACGTGGATCGCGTTCGCCGCTGGCCGACCTGCGAGCGCTGTGGAGCCTTGACCGCCTGCTCGCGCGAGATCCCGTCGACCTGATCCATTGTCACTCCAGCAAGGCCGGGGTGCTGGGGCGCCTGGTTGGAGCGCGACGCGGAATCCCGGTTGTCTACAGCCCCCACTGCTTCGCTTTCCTGCGCGACCTCGGCCCGCTCTCCCGAACTGCTCCCGCCGTGGTCGAGCGCCTGCTGGCGCCGCTGACCTCCGCCTATGTATGTGTCTGTGAGGCTGAGCGGCGCGCCGCGCTGAAGCTTGCGCTCGCCCCGCCGGAGCGAACTCACCGTATCTACAACGGAGTTCCCTACCCCCTTGCGGATACGAGTCCCGAGCAGGCGCTGCTGGACTTCAAAGGCGATGGTGTATTGATCGGGGCGGTCACCGTGCTGCGTCGGCAAAAACGCCTGGATGTCCTGATCGACGCGATCCCCGCCGTGCTCGCGCATGCCCCCCAGGCACGCTTTGCGATTATCGGCAACGGGCCGATGCAGGCCAAGCTGGAAGAGCGCGCCGCCGCCAATGGCCTCAGCGAAGACCCCCGATTCGCCTTCTTCCCCTTCGCCCCTCCCAGCGGACGCTACCTGGGCGCGCTCGATCTGTATGTGCTCTCCTCCGCCTGGGAGGCCATGCCGATGGGCGTGCTGGAGGCGCTTTCCTGGGGGGTCCCCCAGGTCGTCACCAGCGTGGGCGGCACGATCGAGGCGGTGACCAGTGAGACCGGCCGGCTGGTTCCCCCCAAGCAACCCGAGGCGCTCGCGAGTGCGCTGCTCGGCATGCTCGACTCTCCACAGCTGCGCGTCGGCGCGGGTGTGGCCTCGCGCCTGCGCCATCGCACGATGTTCGACGCAGAGCGCATGGTGCGCGAGACCGTGGACGTCTATAAAGGTTTGGTGACCGTGCCGGCACCACAGGCAGAGCCCGCGCTTGCCGCCGCCTAGGTAGCCTCCGCCCAGCCTTGTGTGGGATCGTCGGCATTTTTGACCCCGAGGCCGCCACCAACGGTGACGAGCTGGCGCGCGTCGCGGCTCACATGACAGATGCGCTGCGTCATCGTGGCCCGGATGACTGTGGGCAGTGGGTTCAAGCAAGCGCGGGCGTAGCGCTCGGCCACCGTCGCCTCGCGGTGCTCGACCTATCCCAAGCAGGCCACCAGCCAATGCTCTCGGCCGCCGGGCGCTACGTGCTCACCTACAACGGTGAGATCTACAACTTCAGCCGCCTGCGGCCTGAGCTTGAAAGCAAAGGCGTGCGGTTTGCCGGCCACAGCGACACCGAGGTCCTGCTGGCCGGCATCGAGACGTGGGGCTTGCGCGAGACCCTCAACCGTTGCAACGGCATGTTCGCCTTCGCCCTCTGGGACCGCCACGAGCAAACGCTGACGCTCGCGCGCGACAGGCTGGGCGAGAAGCCGCTCTACTACGGCAGGGCGGGCACCCACATCGTATTCGCCTCAGAGCTCGGCGCCATCCGCCGTCACCCCCTGCTGCGAGAGCGGGTCGACCGGGCCGCGCTGGCTGCCCACCTGCGCTATGGCTACGTGCCCGCCCCGCACTCGATCCTTGAGGGCATCTCCAAGCTGGGAGCCGGCCAGCTGCTGACGATTCACGCCGGCGCCTGCGAGCGCCTGCGGCCCACCTCCTGGTGGTCGCTCACCGACGTCGCCCGCGCCGGAACGGCCGGCTCGCGCTCAGCCATCCCAGCAGAGGAAGAGCAAGAGGAGCTGCACGAGCTGCTTGGCGATGCCGTGCGCCTGCGTCTGGCGGCGGATGTCCCGCTCGGCGCGCTGCTCTCGGGGGGCGTAGATTCCTCGACGCTGGTGGCCCTCATGCGCCGCCAGAGCACAGGAGCGGTGCGAACCTTCTCGGTGGGCTTCGAGGACCCTGCCTTTGACGAGGCCGGCCACGCCGCCGCCGTGGCGGAGCACCTGGAGACCGAGCACACCGAGCTGCGCATGAGCGGCGCCGATGCCCTCGCCGCGGTGCCCCAGCTCGCCACTGTCTGCGATGAGCCATTTGGCGATCCAGCCGTCATCCCTACCTTGCTGATCGCCCGTCTGGCGCGCCAACACGTCACAGTCGCGTTCGCTGGCGACGGCGGCGATGAGCTGTTCCGGGGCTATCCTCGCTATCGCTGGGGAGAGCGCATGCAAATGTCACTCGGACGGTTTCCGCCCAGCGCCCGTCGCGGTCTGGCCGCGCTCGCGCGACAGCTCCCGGCGGAGCCCGCCAATCGCCTGGGAGCAATGCTTGGCGCGCCAGCGCACGAGCTGGCCGGAGACCGTCTGCTGAAGCTGACCGAGGTCGCAGGCGGCAAGAGGCAGGTCGGCATACCCGAGTCCGAGCGCCTTTATGAGCGCCTGGTCGCCTGCTGGCTCGATTCCCCGGTGCTCGGCGCCACGTCCGCCGTCAACCCGATGTTCGGCCTCTCCGGCGGCGTGCTGCCAAGAGAGGATGGCATCGGCCGCATGGCGCTGACGGACTCCCTCACCTACCTACCCGATGACATCCTCACGAAAGTCGATCGCGCGAGCATGTCGGCGAGCCTGGAGGCGCGGGTGCCGTTGCTGGACCATCGCGTGGTTGGGCTGGCCTGGCGTATGGCGCCGCGGCAGCTGGGTGTTGGGGACCTTGAGAAGCGGCCGCTGCGCGAGGTTCTCTACCGCTACGTGCCGCGCGAGCTGGTGGAGCGCCCCAAGCGGGGTTTCGAGGTGCCCCTGGCAGATTGGCTGCGGGGACCGCTGCGCGGGTGGGCGGATGACATGCTCGCCCCCGAGCGCCTGCTCGCGGAGGGCTTTCTCGACCCCTCCGTCATCAGGCGCCACTGGCGCGAGCACCTGTCCGGTCAGCGCAATTGGCACCGGCGCCTGTGGCCCGTGTTGATGTTTCAGTCCTGGCTTGAGGCATCGCATGCCTGACGCTCGCCGATTGTCACTCCCCGACCTCTTGATGCTGGTGTTGATCGCGATCCTGCCCTGGCAAGGAGCGCTGCGCTTCCCCACCCACAGCGTCACGATCGTCAAGCTGGTGGGCGCCCTGCTGTTCCTCTCCGTGCTGTTGGCGACGCTGATACACGACAGACCCTTGCGGCTCACGCCGCCGCTTGGCTGGGCCGCGCTGTTGTGCACGGCCGCCACGCTGTCGCTGATAGCCGGCGGCCTGAGCACGGTGAGCATCTCCGAAACGCTGCGCTATTGGACGCTCACGCTGTTCCTGTTCCTCGTCATGCAGAGGATCGACAGCCGCGATGCCTTCCTGCGCGCGCTGCGCGTCCTGTCGATCTCGGCAATCGTCGGCGCCGCATGGGCCACGGTGCAGTTCCTTGACGGCAGCGTCGCGCGAGCATCGGGGCCGATCAGCGACCCCAACGACTTTGCTTACTTTCTCGCGGCCGTGCTGCCTTTCGTGGCCTATCTATTTATGAGCGAGCCGCGGCGACGGTGGCTATGGGGCACGGGTCTGGCATGCCTCGCGCTCGGCATTCTCGGGTCCTCTTCGCGCGGCGCCTTCCTCGCCCTTGCGGTGACGGCCGCGTGGGCGATCTTCACCCGACGCGTGGCGCCAGGCGTGCTGGCGAGTGGGCTCGCCGTGATCGCGCTGGTCGCGGTGCTGGCGCTCGGGCTCTCAAGCGCGCAGACCGCGCAGAACCTGCAGGTGCGCCAGAACGGTCTCAGCAGCAGCGTCAACCTGCGCCAGGTCTACTGGTCAGCCGCGCTGCGCATGAGCGCCAACCATCTCCTGCTGGGCATCGGCCCTGGACGCTTTGAAGCGCTGAGCCCAGGCTATGTGCGTAACACCCCCAAGCTTGAGCACGAAGTCGCGGTCAACAACACCTACCTGGGAGTGCTCAGCGAAGACGGCATGATTGCGCTCTTCATCTTCTTTGGCTTTTTGCTGGCTACCGGGCGTCAGATCTTCCTGGCAACCGCTTATCCCGGCGCGAGAGGCGACCCGCGAGCAGCTGGCGATTGGTTGCGCAGCGCTTTCCTGGCCTCTTTCATCGTCGCGCTGGTTGGCGGCATCTTCTTCAGCGCCCAGCTAAGCACGCCCCTATGGTTTATCGCCGCGTTCGCCTCAGCCCTGGCTTTGCTGCCAGCAGACGAACGGAGCTCAGTGGCTTACGCCACGGCCCCTTCAGCACCGCGCGCCGTGCCCGGATGGGCAGAGCGCCCAGCATCCACTCCGGAGTGGTGAACACCCACGCCGGCAGCTCATGGCCGCGCGCGCGACCGGGTACCACGGCGCGGACACGCTCAAAGCCGGATTCTTCGAGCAGCCCTGCGAGCTCGCGGTTTGAGTACTCGCGCAGGTGCAGGCCCGTGGGGGTGCTGGAAAACATCCGCGATATATCCCAGGGACCGCTCAGCGCATTCGGCGTGACACACAGATAACGCCCGCCGGGGGCCAGCACGCGGAATACCTCACGCAAATGCTCGCGAGCGTCCTCGGGATGCAGGTGCTCGATCAGCTGATTGCTGTAGGCGAGGTCGATGGAGCGCTCCGGCAGCGGCAGGCCACCACCATCTGTCAAGTAAATGTGAAGATTTTCCGTCGCACGCTCATGCGCGGCGATCTCACTGGCAACGTCTATGGCATGGACCTGCTTCACCATCTGCGCCAAACGCCGCGAGAGCGCCAGATCGCCCGCGCCGATCTCAAGCATTGTGGTCTCGCGCGTGAGCAGAGGCGCCAGGAAGTGCAGCTCACGATGCACCTGCGCAGCGCGCTCGCGCGAGTCGCGTCGGCGAAGCTGAGGATGGTGAGGGATTTTGCTGAACAGCTCGTCGTACGTCCCCGCGTACAACGCTTTGCGCTCCTGCGCCGAAGCCTCGCGCAGGCGTTGCGCCAGCTCACGCTCGATCCCATAGTGCTCACGCAACTGCTGGGCGGAACGGGGGTCCTGCGTCCAGCGTCGCGCCGCTCGCTCCAGAGCGCGATCGGCAGCGGTCCCCGTCATGGGGCCATCATATGAAGCGCGATCTGACGCGCGATTCCCACACGCGCGATACGACGCGCGGCTCCTACGGCGCCGGTCTCGGACACGGCGCCTTCAGCTTCCTCGCCAACGCCGTCCTGGCGCTTTTGACGAGCGTGGTCGTCGCGCGCCTGTACGGCGTGGACGTGATCGGGGAATACGCCCTGGCGGCCGCTCCGGCCGGGGCGGTGTGGCTGCTGTCAACCGTGCGCGAGCAGCCCGCGCTGATGCGCCGGCTGACGCCGCTTGAGCCACGCGACCCACTCATCACCGGCCTGTTCGCTGCCGTGCTTGCCTTCTCCAGCGCGCTCACCGCAGGTGTATCTATGCTCGTGGGCCTGCTCACGTGGTGGCTCTTCAGCGGCCCGATCGACCATCCGAGCCTGATCGCGCCGGCGGAGGCGATGCTGGTCGCCTCGCTGCTGTTCGTCAATACCTGCTGGAACCTCGACACGGTGCTGGGGGCGTTTCGCGCCGGGCGGGCGCTGCTGCTGAGCAGGATGCATCAAGCGCTCATGTATCTCGCGCTGTCGATCGCGCTCAGCTTCCTGCTGCCAAGCGTTTGGGGGTTGATCGTGGCGTGGTACGCCTCGTGGGCCACTTCTCTGCTGCAGCGACTGCTGAGCTGCCGCGCCTTCATGCGCTTGCGCGTGGGTCGCAACGAATTGCGCGCAGGATTCTCCACCCTGCCCGAGCTGCTGCGCTTCGGCCTGCGGCTGACGCCGGGGCTGCTCGCCGAGGGCATCAGCGACGAAGCGGGCACCTGGATTCTCGGTGCGCTCGTCCCGCTTGCGAGCATCGGCGCCTACAACCGCGCCTGGACGATCGCGCGGCGCGGCTTGGAGCTCAACTACCGGGTCACGGAGATGCTCTTCCCGACGCTTGTGGAGCGTCGCCTGACGGACGATCGGGAGGGCTTTGACCGCGCGCTGGTGGACTCGCTGCGCTACACCGCCATTGCGATGCTGCTCCCGGCCGCCGTCGCCGCGGGGGCGGCTGTCCCGATCATGAGCATCTACGGTCCCGGCTTTGGCGCCGGCGCCGGCGCCTTTGCCTTCCTCGTGTTCGTGCCCGGTGTTGTCACCCTCTCAGCGGTGCAGTCCCAAGCGCTGTTTGCCGACAGCCGCGGCCTGCGGGCCTCCTTATACGGGCTCGCGCGCGCGGCGGGGACGCTGCTCGCGGCGGTATTGCTGGCGAAGGCTTACGGCGCCAGCGGCGTCGGCGCCGGCATGCTGATCGGCGCCTGTGCGCAATTCGTGCCGCTCAGCGCGGGACTGCCGCGCCTGCTCGGCGGGTCGCTCGCTGGGCTCGTGAGGCCGCGTGAGGCCATCTCCCTGCTGAGCGCCGGGGTCACGGGGTTCGCCGTCGCACGCCTGCTCTCGACCGAGCTTTCACATCCGCTTGCGCTGGTGTTGGCCCCCACTGTGGGCCTGGGCGTGAGCGCCGCGATCTTCCTCGTAGTCGGTGGCGTGCAACCGCGCGACCGCGAGCGCGCTCAGCTGCTCATCCGTGTTTTCGGCGCCCGCCTGAGCTTTGCGGCCGGCAGGCCCCCAGGCTCGTCCGGTAGGTCTTGAAGGTCTGGTCGGGGAGCGGGCCTTCGACGTTGAACTTCAGCACGGTGTAGAACGGCCGCCCTCCACAGCGCTTGACCTGCGTGAGGAAGATCGCCGCGGGCTCGTCGTAGAAGGGGGACACCGAGCAGCTTTCGTGCACGCAGAACTGGAACGTGAAGGTGCCGTGCGCCACGGCGGTCGCCTGGCCCCAGCCGGCCCACTGAAGGTTGTGGACCGAGACGGTGCGGTAGTAGCCGTGGGACCTGACCGTCAGCCGCTGGGGTTGAGAGCCGTTTTCGGCGCGCACAACGCCCGATCCAGCCACCGCTGCGGGCACCATAATCGCGCTTACAGCCAGCAGCGCCGGGAGAAACAGCGCCGCGAGCAGACCTCTCAGAGGAGCATCCATTCTCATCGGCGCCGAAGCGTAGCCCAATCGCGGAAGGCTGAGTGAAGCAGATGTGAACGCGCACAGCTCAACAATTCGCCGCGCGCCGCCGAGGGTTGAGGTGAATGCTTCGTGCAACGGCACTCGCGTTGACTCTCTGCGCCAGCCTCACCGGCAGCTTGGTCCGCTGCGGGGCCAGCCTCGGGGCGCTCACTGTTGGGCACGTGCGCTACGCCATCCGCCCCGAAGGGGCCTGGCCGGACCCCTCGCTGACGGCCGCGCGCAGCCGCGTCGTGATCCTGTTGCCTTGGCAGCAGCAGCTGATGCACCAGCTGAAGGCCTCCAACCCCCACCTGATCGTGCTTGAGTACAAGGACCTGGGCAATGCCAGCAGCTATCCACCCGTCGACGGTTTCAGCGCCGACGGCATCGGCTACGCGCAGGCTCGCGCCCACCATCCCAGCTGGCTCTTGCGCGATCGCGCCGGCCGGCCGATCCGCTGCCTGGGCTTCCCTTACCTGTGGGCCACGGACGTAGGCAATCGCGGCTTTCAGCGAGCCTGGGCCGGCGAGGTCGTGCACGAGCTCAAGACTGGAGGCTGGGATGGGGTTTTCATCGACAACGTCAATCCCACCATGCGCTACTACCACGACCCCAGCGACGTCGCTCGCTACCCAAGCGATAAGACCTACGCGGCAGCCGTCACCTCCGCCCTGGCGCATATCGTCCCGCGGGTCCACGCGGCCGGCAAGCTGGCGATGGCCAACATCGGCTCCTGGCCCAACTATCGCGCCACCGCCACGCGCTGGCTGCGCTACCTGGACGGGGCGATGGATGAGCGCTTTGCCAAGTTCACGCCTGCACCAGGACGCGGCTACCGCTCAACCGCCGAATGGCGCGTCGAGCTTTCGATCCTCCAGCAGGTGCAACGGGAGGGCAAGTGGTTCATCGGCATCACCCAGTCAAGCGACGGCGACATCAGCGCCGAGCGCTTCGGCTGGGCCACGATGCTGCTGGGCTCAAGCGGCCGTGCCACCTTTGCCCTGCAAAACGACGCCAACTACGGCGTGGAAACCTGGTTCTCCGACTACGAAGCGCCGATCGGACAGCCGCTCGGCCTCGCGCGCCGGCAACGCTCGGGCGTACAGCGCCGGGCCTTCTCGCGCGGGCTTGTGCTCGTCAACCCCACCGCCCGCCAACACGCCGTCAGCCTTGGCGGGCGCTACTCCGGGGATGGGCTGCGCTCGGTCACCTCCGCCACGATGGCGCCGCACAGCGGGCTTGTGCTGGTGCGCGCGAGGATGTGAAATCCTGCATCCAGGGTGTGAAGAATCGGGGACTCCTGCGCCGCGCGATCTGGCCTTCGCCTAGCATCGGCGCGATGCCCCGGCCCCCCCGCCTCAGCACGACGATCGCGGTGGCGCTGCTCGGCGTGGCGATCCTGGCGCTCAGCCCGGCAGCCTTAGCGCGAACGCACGCCAGACCTTCGCAGCGCCGCGGACACACGCACTCGCAGCGGCATTCCAGTCCCCACCGCGGCGGGGGCCACATTCTGAAAAACCCCCCGCTGAAGATGATCTGGGGACCCCTGACGATGCCCAATGGCGCTTCGGCCTTCCCCACCTATCGCCGGCTGGGCGTGCAGGTGCTGCAACTGCAGCTCAGCTGGACCGCCACAGCTCCCGTGCGCCCGCAGGACGCGAGCAACCCGGCCGACCCCGCGTACCACTGGCCGGCCGCGATGGATCAGGCGGTCAGCGAAGCCGCCCGCTATGGCATCAGCCTGGCGCTGATGGTCAAGGAGACCCCTGGCTGGGCCAACGGCGGCCTTGACCCCTCGTGGGCGCCCGATGAAGCCGCCGACTATGCGGCCTTCCTGCAGGCCGTCAGCCGGCGCTACCCCACGATCCACTACTGGATGATCTGGGGCGAGGTGACGCGGCCGGGCAACTTCAATCCGATGCCCACCAATTCTCCGGTTGGACCGCAGCGCTACGCGGCGCTGCTCGACGCCGCCTACGGAGCGCTCAAGGCGATCGATCCCGCCAACCTCGTGATTGGCGGCATGACATACACGCTTGGCGCGGTCACGATGGGCGATTACCTGCGCTGGTTGCGCCTGCCCAACGGCTCGCCCCCGCGCATGGACTTCTTTGGCGATAACCCCTACTCCACGCGCTACCCCAAGCTGTCCACGCCGCCCTACTCACCGGTGGTGCGCGACATCAACGACATTGACACGATCGAGCAGGAACTGACGCGCAATTATGCGGGGCATGGGGCGGCGCCGAAGCTGTGGCTGTCGGAGTTCTCGATCTCAAGCGACGCCCCCAGCCGGGCCTTTGACTTCTACGTCAGCCGCGCGATACAGGCCAAGTGGGTGACCGCCGCATACAACCTCGTCGACTCGCTTCCCTACGTGGCGGGCCTGGGCTGGTATGAGCTGCTGGATGAGTCCAGCTCCGTGCGCGAACACCTCACCGAGGGCCTGATGAGCGCAGATGGGCAGCCCAAGCCGGCGTTCTACGCCTACGCCAAGGCGCCCTGAGCGCACAGCTCCAGGTAGAGCTGCTGGAATCTGTCGGCGATCCGCGGCAGATCGTAGTTGCGCTCGATCCGTGCCCGCGCTCTATCACCGAGGGCCGCACGAGCCTCGGCGCCAAGGTTCAGCAAAGCCAGTATCTCGCGGGCCAGCGCGCGCCAGTCGCCAACCGCCACCACGCCACCCGTCTCGCCGACGATGCGCGCGGCATCGCCCACATCGGTGGTGACACACGGCACGCCGCACGCCATCGCCTCACCCAGGATGTTGGGGAAGCCCTCGCCGTAGGCCGAGGAGGAGACCAGCACATCGAGCGCATTGAGCACCGTGCGCGGCTCCGCCACGCCCATCAGCAGGGTCCGCTCGCGTATGCCGGCGCGCGCCAGCAGCGCCATGAGCTGCTGGTTGGACGAATCGATTCCCGGACCGCACATCACCAGGCGCACTTCGGGGCGCTCGCGCAGCACCTCAACCGCGGCCCGCACAAAGGTGCCGTGGTCCTTTTGCGGGTCGTGACGTCCCACGATCCCGACCAGCAGCTCCTGGGCTCCGGCGCCGAGCCAGCGGCGACCCTGCGCGCGCAGCACCCCATCGGGGCGAAACCAGGAGAGATCGAAGCCGTTGGGGATGACCATCATTCGTGCCCGGTCATAGCCAAGCTCGATGTGCATCTCGGCCAGGCGCTCCGAGCAGGACACCACACGATCGGGCAGCCAGCGGGCCGTCACTCTGCACGCTTGCGCGGTCATGCGCGAGCTGCGCTTGCTGAGCTTGGGGTCGACGCTGCCGCGTACCCCCCAGATCACCTTCGCCTCGCCGGTTGCCCGCGCCACGGCCCCGCCCAGGAGGTCGGCGTGGTACATCCAGGTATGCACCACATGGGGCTTGCTTTTGGCCAGGCGCCGCGCGAGCTGCCCCAGGGGACGCAGCTCCAAGCGTCCGCGGCTCATGCCGAGCGCGCTCACCGGCACTCCCATCGCTGCAATCCGCGGGGCCAGCTGACCAAACGTCGACAGCGAGATCACCGATGGCGCAAAGCGCTGCCGATCGCTTGCGCTCAGCAGTTTGCACAGCATCGTCTCCGCGCCGCCCAACTCCAGCCCGGCGATCACGTGCGTTACACGGATCGGCGACTCATCAAGCAAAAGCAGGCTCGCGCCGGACGTAATCCACCGACAGCGCGCATAGGAAGCCCAACACCAGCCCCAGGACCAGTGCCGAGCCGATGATCAGCGGCGGACGCGGCTGCACCGCAACGGTGGGCAGCGGGGGCGGTGAGATAACGCTGACAGTGAAAAATGTATTGCCCTGCATCGAAGCTTGAAAGACTCGCAGCAGCGCGGTGGTGTCCTGCTGGGCGATCGCCGGCGACCTGGCGGTGGAAGACAGGGTGATGCTGTCATCGCCAGCCTGCGTGAAGGTCGTGACGGTGCCTTGCAGATTGCGACCCAATGCCTGGCGCGCGGCTGCCACCGTTGCCGCCGAGCGAGCTGTCTCGGCATAAGCGTTAATCAGCGCCTGCAGACTGTCTTGGGCTGGTATGAAGGTCAGGTTCTTGCCCAGCACCGGCGTCAGAACGACCTTTGCCTGCGATTGATATTGCTCCTTGCGGGTCACCGCCAGGGCCACACCGACCCCGAGTGTCACCAATAGCACCAGCACTACCGTGCCGGCGCGGCGGCGCAGCAGCGCGCCGATCTCGCGGAGAGTCACCTGTGAGCCTGTCATCGTCTTTTCACATCCCTGCCCAGACCGCGGGCAAGCACCGCACGGTACAGATCGGCCGTGGCGTTTGCGACGACCGCGGGGTGAAAGCGCGTCTGGGCCTGTGCGCGAGCATTGGCGCCCAGCGTTTGCGCCGTGAAGGGATTGTTAATAATTTTCACAATTGCATCCGCCAGCGCCTCGGCGGTTGCCTCTTGCGCATAAACGCCGGTGTTGCCCTCCACCAGCAGGTGGTGCAGTCCGGCGATGTCCACGGCACACAGCGGCAAACCAGCCGCCATCGCCTGAGCTACAGCCATCGGTGAGCTCTCCTCCAGCGCGGCGTGCACATACACGCTCGCCCGCCGATACTCCTCCAGCAGCTGCTCGCGGGAGAGGCCGCCGAGTATCTCCACCGCGTCCCCCACGCCCAGCTCCGCGATCAGCCTGCGCAGGCGCTCCAGCTGCACCGCATCGCCCGCCTCGACATTGCCCACAATGCGCAAACAGGCGCCTGGCACGCGTTCGCGCACCAGCGGCAGGGCTTGAACGATCAGCTCCTGACGCTTGCGGGCGTTCAGCCAGCCGACGCTCAGCAGCACCGGCGCGGCGGGCGCCGCTCGCTCCAGAGCCAGGAAGCTGGGATCGACCGGGTTGGGGATGTCGTGCAGTTGAGCGTTGGTGCGCGGCGCGATCAACCCGCGCACATAGGGGCTGATCGCGATCAGGTGCTTGGCGTGGGCCAGACACCAGCTCTCCGTGGCGCTCCACAGCCTCTCGCGCAGACGATCGCCGCTGAAGGCAGCGGCGTCCGGCGCGGCCTGCTTCTCCCGCGAGAGCATCCCGTGAGGAGTGACCACGTGCGGCACGCCGCTGCGAATCGCGCCAATCGTGTAGCCCACCTGCCCGTGGGCGTGCACCAGCTGTGCCCCGGTGGCACGAATCTTGCGGCGCACGTACTCGGCGTCGCTTGTCCACGAGGACAGCACATGCGGGATCGGCCGAGGCGTGCGCAGGTAGTGCGCTGTGCATACCCCCCAATCGCTGCGCCAGCGCCGGCGGGGCGGCGCCTGCCAGAAGCGCTCGCAGGCCGCCGCGTGGATCTCAAAATCGCCGATGCCCGCCAGGCCGCTGGCCAGCTGCCACGTCACCGCCTGGATGCCGCCAACCGTCATCGGTGGGCGCTCGGGGAAATCGCCGGCCAGCAGCACCCGCGTAGCGGTCATGCGCGCCTGCCGGTCATGCGCACCCCACGATCATGCGCGGCTCACGCCGGCGTCAGCTCAGCGTGCAAGGTGCGGGCGAGCCCCTCCGCGAAGGACACCTCAGGCTCCCAGCCAAGCAGCGTCCGCGCGCGGGCGATGTCGGCGACCAGGAATGGCCGATCCACGGCACGCCGGCGTCGCGGCAGCGAGACGACCCGCAGCTCGCGCCCGAGCAGCTCTCCCAAGGCTCCCACCACCTCGGCCACCGAACGCCCGCTGCCGTTGCCCACGTTGAGCGCCGTCAGGCCCGGTAGGTCGACCTGCACCGCGGCCACGATCGCGCGCGCCACATCCGCGACGAAGACATAGTCGCGCACGCTGTCCAGGTTGCCCAGTCGCACGCGCTCGCCGCCGCCGCGCAACTCCGCCAGCAGCCGCGGGATCAGGTGCAGGTTGCCGTCACCCGGCCCGATCGTGTTGAACAGCCTCAGCACAACCGCGTCGAATCCTTGATTGCGCCCGCAAGCAAGCCTCACGAGCTGCTCGCCCATCGCCTTCGAGGTTCCATAGACATCGTCGGGGCCCAGCGGCGAGGTCTCCCGCAGCGGTCTCAGCGAGGGTCCATAGACGGCCGCCGAGGAAGCGAACACCAGCTTATGCGCGCCCGCCTGTAGCGCCGCTTCGATCACGTTCTGCGAGCCCACCACATTGCTCTGCAGCGTGGCCGCCGGGAAGCGCTCACACCAGGGAATGAAGTGCCGCGCCGCCAGGTGCACGACAGCGTCGGGGGCGAAGGCGCTCAGCGCTGCTCGCAGCTGCTCTCCGCGCCTGACGTCAAGCCGCTGCCAGGCCAGATCTTCAAGCTCCGCCGGCGCTGGATGCAGGTCGCTGCCCAGCACCTCGTGGCCGCCCTGCTCCAGTAGGCGCATGCATACCCGGCCGATCAGCCCGGCCGCTCCGGTCACCAGCACCTTCACTGGCGCAACGGTAGGCATAGCCCCCTGAAGGCTTGTGAACAGCATGTGATCTATCCGTAAGCGTCGAGGACGCTTCACCCAATAATCACACCCCCCAACCCGGCGCAAGAGAGCATGCCTCCCGTCGCATGACACACGACAAGACAAGGACGTGGATGAACTATGTCGGCTTTCCCTAGGGCACCCCAGGAAATGGCTCAGGAGGGCACTCTGCGACACGCGACCCGCGAGCGGCTTAACCCCGAGCCGGCTCGCGCCGGTCGCGGTTCTCAAACCGCGCACAACTCGCTGGCGCTGCGGGCATTCGACCTCTCAATCTGCCTGCTGGTGTTGGTGCCAGTGCTGCTGATGGGGGCGGTCACGGCGCTCTTGATCTTCATCGACTCGCCCGGCTCGGTCTTCTACCGCTCCACCCGCGTGGGGCGCGGAGGGCGTCCCTTTCAGATGCTCAAGTTCCGCAAGATGCGGCGCAGCGCGCGAGGCGGCCCGCTGACGATCGGCCAGGACGAGCGCTTCACCCCGATCGGAGGCTTCCTGGCGATGACCAAGCTCGACGAGCTGCCGCAGCTGTGGAACGTCATCAAGGGCGACATGCACCTCGTGGGGCCGCGCCCCGAGGTCCCCGAGTTCGTCGCTCGCTTCTCCGAGGAGTACAGGGAGCTGTTGACCTTTCTGCCCGGTATCACAGGTCCAGCGGCCGTGGAGTACGCCAGCGAGTCGCACCTGCTGAGCCTCCAGGATGACCCCATGAGGTTCTACGAGGAGTCGATCATGCCGCGCAAGATCGAGATCGATCTGAGCTACATCCACACGCGCACGCTGTGGGGCGATCTGAAGATCCTCGCGCAGACAATGGTGGTGCCGCTGACCAAGGTCGCCAAACGCACAACCGAGAACCCACAGGTTCGCCGCGTCGAGGCCGGGCTGCTGCTGGGCTCTTGCACCGTGCTGGTTCTGATCTTCGCGATCGCCAGCAGCGCCGGCAGCTGAACGGCGCAACCGCTGCCGTGCGCCTCACGATGCTGCTGCACAAGTCGGTCGAGTTCGACTCGCGCGTGCGCCGCGAGGCAGCGGCGCTCGCTCGCGCCGGCCATCGGGTTACCGTGCTGGAGTTGGCGGCGGTGCCGGCCGGCGCCGCCACGATGGATGGCTTCGAGCGCCGCTCCGTGCTGCCCGCGGCCTGGCTGCGCCGCCGGCTGCCTTTCAACCTCTACCGCGCGGCCTTCCTGTGGTCGTTCGTGGCGGAGCTGAGGCGTGGGGCGCCCGATGTGGTGCACGCCCACGATGCCGCGATGCTGTTGCCGGGCATCATCGGCGCGCGCCTGACGGGCGCAAGGCTCGTGTACGACTCACACGAGCTGGCCACCAGCGTGCCCTACCGCGAACGCCTGTGGGCGATGTTCGTGGCGGGGATCGAGCGCCTCGTGCTACCGCGCTGCGCCGCCGTCATCACCGTCTCCGATGGCATCGCGCAGCGGCTGCGCGAGCGCTATCGCCTGCCGCGCGCGCCCTGTGTGGTGCGCAACGTCAGCGCGTTGGCTGCCGATGGTCACGCCGGCTTGCGCGCGAGCCTGGGAATCGACGGCGAGCAACCGCTCGTGCTGCATCAGGGCGCGCCCGCGCCCGCGCGCGGCTGCGAGGTGCTGCTGGAGGCGATGGCCGACCTGCCCGGCGCGCAGCTGGCGTTCCTCGGCGATCCCGAGCCGGGCTATGGCGAGCGCTTGCGCGCGCTGATCGCCGAGCGCGGCCTGCAAGAGCGCGTGAGACTGCTCCCGAGCGTCGCCCTCGCCGACCTGCTCGCTCATACCGCCGAGGCGAACGTAGGCGTGACGCTGCTGCAAGACACCTGCCTCAACCATCGCCTCGCGCTGCCCAACAAGCTCTTTGAGTACATCGCCGCCGGGGTGCCTGTTGTGGCCGCCGCATTGCCCGAGACGCAGCGGCTCGTGGAGAGCTATGGCGTCGGCTGGTGCGCCCCGCCCGATGACCCCGCCGCCGTAGCCGACGCGCTGCGTATCGCTCTCTACGGCCCTGCCGATCACGCGCTGCGCGAGCGCATCAGGCAAGCCGCCGAGGAGCTCTCCTGGGAGCGCGAGCAACTGCGGCTGCTGGGGTTGTACGAGTGGCTGTCAGGCGGCGGGGCATACAAGCACCAGACGGTGGGTGCGCAAAATGGAGACTCGCGCGAGCTGTCCGTAATACCGCCCGGCGTGCCTGGCCAGAGGCGGCAGGAGAGTGACCGGCGTCACCCTCATCTCCCCACCCAGCCCTCCACGCAGCTCGCGCAGCCGGATCAGCCGCGTATTGGCGTTGGGGCTCCACACGCGCGGCTCCCAGATCGCCACGGCGCCGCCGGGCGCCAGCACGCGCCGCGCCTCCCGCAGAGCTCGCCCGGCCTGCTCGAACCCTCCCATGGCGGATAGCACCGTGAACAGCAGCACCAGCGAGCAGCTTGCATCGGCAACTGGCAGAGCGCGCACGTCGCCCTGCTCGACCCGCGCCTGCGGCACCCGTTCGCGTGCCGCCGCCACTCGCTCCGGCAACAGATCCACACCCATCAGTCGCCGCGGCTGCACACCCGCCTGCGCCAGCGCCTCTAACCACCACCCCGTGCCACAGCCGGCATCCAATACGAGACCCTGCTCCTGCTCCTGCTCGCCGCGCAGCCGGGGTTCCGCCAGCTCGATTAGTCGTTGGCGCACTTCCTCGCGCATCGCCACATTGCCGAGATTCTCAGCGCGCCAGGCACGCCGCTTGCGAGCGTTCTGACTGTAACCACGAAAGACACGCGCGGCCACATCCCCCTCCTGCTCACCGTCTGCCTGCGACCCATGCGTGTGCTTCTGCTCACTCACTACTACCCCCCCGAGGTGGGCGCCGCGCCCGCGCGCATCGCCGCGCTCGCGCGGGGGCTGGCGGATCGGGGCATGCGGGTAACGGTGCACACGGGTTTTCCACACTACCCGTCGGGCACGATCGCGCGCCCCTACCGCAATCGCCTCTTGCAGGTGCGCTATGAGGACGGGGTGCGCGTGGTGCGCAGCGTTGTCTATCCCACCCCCAACCGGGGCTTTGCGCGCCGTCTGCTCAATCACACCGTGTTCGCCGCCGGCGCGCTCTTCACGTGCGCGGCCAGCGGAGACGTGGATGTGGTGGTGGCGGAGACCCCTCCGCTGTTCACCGCTTTTGCCGGTGTCATCTACGCCCGGCTGAAAGGCGCCACGCTTGCGCTCAACATCTCCGATCTTTGGCCCGAGAGCGCGATCGAGTTGGGAGCAATCGGCGCGCATGGGGCCGCCGCGCGCGCCGCGCATGCGCTGGCGCGCCTCTGCTACCGCCGCGCCGCGCTCATCGCTGCGCCTACGCAGGGCATTGTCGAGAGCCTCAGCGTGCGCGCCGAGGCTGCTGGCAAGGTGGTGCAGGCGCCGCCTGCGGTTGACCTGGAGCGGTTCGCGTCGCTGCCCGAGCCCTCGCCGCGTGGCGGGGCCCCGCTGCGCGTCCTGTACGCCGGCACCCTTGGCATGGCCCAGGGTCTCGCCACGCTGATCGAGGCCGCCGCGCTCGCCGGGCCGCGGGTTGTCGAGGTCCACATCGCGGGCGACGGTCCCGATGCGCCGTTGCTGCGCCGGCAAATCGCGAAGCTGGGGCTTGAGAACGTACACCTGCTCGGCAGCGTCGCACCCGAGCAGGTGCCAGACCTGTATGCCGACGCCGACGCCGGCGTCATCCCCCTGCGCGACCGCCCCATCTTCAACGGCGCCCTGCCGACCAAGCTGTTCGAGGTGCTCGCCGCCGCCCGTCCCGCGATCGTCGCGGCGCGCGGGGAGAGCGCGGAGCTTGTGCGCGAGGCCGGCGCGGGACTCCTCGTCGCGCCTGAGGATGCTCAGGCCCTCGCTGCCGCCTTTCGCCGGTTGCAGTCAAACCCGTCTGAGCTCCGCGCGATGGGTCGGCGCGGGCGCGTGCACGCGCGCCACTTCGGCAGGAGCGGCGCCGTGGATCTGTGGATGCGGCTGCTTACGCGCCTACCGGCTGGCCCCCGCTTTGAGCCAGCTGCTGTAGGCCCGAGTCCAGCGGATCCAGCGCCAGCGCCCGGCGGTAGTAGCCACGTGCCGTGAGGTAGTCCCCACCGCGCGCCTCGAAGTCGCCCAGCAGGCCAAGGGGCACCTGACTCCTCGGTTCCATGCGCTGGGCCTGCTGGAGCTGGCCGCGAGCGGCCGCGCGATCGCCCATGCTCTCGAAGGCCGAGGCCTCCAGGTAGTGCGGATCGGTGGACCACGGGTCGAGGCTTGCGGCGCTGCGCGCGTCGGCAAGCTGAGACTGCGGTGAGTGGCCGATCTCATCGCGCGCGCGGCGAATGTAGAAGTCTGAGAGATACAGGCTCAACGTCAAGGCGATCGTCGCCAGCAGCGCTGTGGCGAGCAGCGCGCGGGCGGCAGGCGACCGGCCCCGGCCGCGAGCAGCCTCGGCAACAACGCCGGCAGCCTCGCCAACATCGCCGGCGGTCCCGGCAACGACGCCAGCGGCTTGCGCCGAGCGCGCCAGCAAGGCGGCCGCCACCGCCAGGCACAGCAGGCCAAGCCCAGTTAGCCCTGGAATGCGCCACATCCAGTCGACCAGCGACTGGCCCAAGAAGGTGACGCCCGCCGCCGTGAGGCCGCAGGCGGTGCGGCGCACCTCAAGCGGAGCAAGGGCCCACCAGCGCCGCAGCGAGCCCAGCAGACCGATCGGGATCAGCGCGAACAGCACCAGCCCCACACCCCCCAGCTCGCCGGCAATCTGGAAGAGCAGCCCGTGCGGGTCGTCGAGATTGCGGTTGCTGCGTCGCTGGCTGTAGTAGGCAAACTGGTAGCTGCTCTCCCCCACACCCTGCACCGGGTTGTCGTGCAGCTCGTTCAAGGCGACTCGCCACAGGTCATAGCGCTGGCCCCCCGCGGAGGTGTAGCGGGTGGCTTCGGTGCTCGTCGTCTGCAAGCTCTTGAACTCGCGCCACTTCACTTCAAGCTCATGGACGGGCCTGCCATGCACCGCCACCATCCCCCCCACCAGCCCCACCAACACCGCTGCCGCCAAGGCCACGCGCGCGCCCAAGCGCACACGATCCATGGCAGGGCTGGTGACGCGCAGACCCGCATCGAAGACCGCCAGCAGGAAACCCACGCCTACGGCAACCAGCGTAAGCGCCACCAACGCGCGCGCGGCCACGGCGATGTCGGAGCTGTGCACGAGCCCCTCGCCGCCGGCGAAGGCGTGGTACGGCTTCAAAAGCCACGGCGAGGCGGCGGCGAGCAGCACCACGCTCAGCAGCGCCAGCCACGCGCGGCGCACCTGATCGGGGCCCAACACCAGCACCACCACCGCGCCGCAGCCCAGACCAAGCATGACGCCGCGCGATTGGGTGAGGAAGGCCAGGCCCAGCATCATCTCGGCGAAGCCAAAGCACAGCGCGCGCAAGGCGCGTCCGCGCGCGCGTGTAGCGGCCACCACAATCAGCGGCCAGTAGGCCAGGCAGAACAGCAACGCGGTGGCGTTGCGATATTCGACCGGGCCATTCAAGCGCCCCGCGAGGAAGATCGAGGGTCCGTCCACCAGCATCCGTCCCAGCGCGTAAAGCGCGATCAATACAACGCCTGCCACCACGCCGTGCGCGGCCACGCGCAAAGCGCGCAAGTCGCCGACTGCGACCAGCGGCAGTGTGAGGATCGCCGCATACATCGCCAGGCGTCCCGCTCCTTCCAGAGCGGCACCCGGCGAGGCCGCCCACAGCGCCGACATCGCAGCCCATCCCGCCAGTCCCCAGGCGCCTGCCAGCGCTACCGCCAGCCAGCGGTCGGGCAGCGCCAGGGCGCCGCCACGCACGAGCAGCGTGAGCAGCACGACCAGGATGAACAGCGCCGGCGGTGCCCACTGGGCCACCTTGAAGGCGCCCGCGTAGGCGGTAGCCAGCACCAGCAGCGCCAACACCAGCACCGTCGGGCCGGCCACCAGCCAGATTGAGCTGCTGTGTTGGGAGGCTGCCTCGCGCTCGTCGCCGAGCGCCGGGATCGTCAAGCCGGCCGGCAACGATTTAGCCACATCGGCGGCTGGCGCTTGATCTAGATTCGTCGCCATGAGAGCGTCGTCGGTGGGTTGTGCCTTGGGAGCTTTGGCTCTTTTGATGGGTGCTCAGAACGCTGTGGCTGCAAACCAGGCGATCAAGCAGAGGACCGATCCGCAGGCCGGCAGCCCGGCGGGGGTCATCTACCAGATCCCGCTGGATACTGGCCGACGCGACGCGGCCCCCGTGTTACATGTTGGTAGTCACGGCTCCGGGTCCGGCGGCGGCTCTGGATCAGGCGGCGGCTCCACCGCGACGGCCGAAGCCCCCCCAGGCGGCGGCACCCCCCACGACCCCTCCTCGATCCACTCCGAGAATGGCTTCGGCTCCTCCTCGCAGGTGCCAGGCGTGAGCGCCGCAGCCCTGCGCATCGGCGCCGGCGTGCCGGCGGCCCACACCGCGGGCTCCACCCTGCCCAGCTATCTGCTGATGGTGCTGATTGGCTTGGCGGCAATAGCAGTGGGACTGATCGCCAGCCGAAGCCGTGGCCGCGACACGCCCAAATAGCGGCAAGCTGCGCACGCTGCTGCTCGTGCGCAACGCCGTCAGCCACGACGCGCGCGTGCTGCGCGCGGCGCGCGTAGCCGCGCAGGCCCTGGGCGGTGAGACGCTGATCGTGGGAGTCGCCACCGCCACGGCGCCGGCCGGTGAGACGCGTGTGGAAGGCGTGCGGGTGCTGCGCCTGAAGGCGCGCGGACGGGTCCCGACGGTCCGCCTGAGACGCGCCCTGAGCGGGGTCTCCTTCGCCTGGCAGTCGCTGGCGCTGGCGCGTCGTGAGCGGCCCACCTTGGTGCACGCCAACGACTGGAACACGATGTGGTGTGGCATTGCGATCAAGCTCACCTGCCGCGCACGCCTGGTGTACGACAGCCACGAGCTGTGGGCCGATCGCAACGGCCGCTGGGAGTGGCGGCCGTGGCTCCTGGCCAGCGAGGCGCTGTTCGTGCGCGTCGCCGACGCCGTGCTGACCGCCAGCCCAGGCTACGCCGACGCGCTGGCACGCCGCTATCGCGTGGCGCGCCCGACAATCGTGCGCAACATCCCCGACGTCCCCTCGGCAGCCGCCTGCGAGCCGCGCCGGCCGCCGTGCGTGGTGTACGTCGGCGGCCTGATGCCGGGCCGCGGTCTGGAGCAGACGATCGACGCGCTGGCGCTCACCGAGTCGATCCGCCTGCGCATGGTCGGACCTGGCGCGGCGAGCTATCGCACGAGCCTCGTGCAGCGCGCGCAGGCAGCCGGCGTGGCGGATCGCGTGCAGCTCGAACCGCCCGTGCCACCCGCCTACGTTCCCGCGCTGCTCGGCAGCGCAATGGCGGGCCTGTGCCTGATCCAGCCGCTGTGCCGCAGCTATGAGCTGACGCTGCCCAACAAGCTGTTCGAGTACGCCGCGGCGGGCGTGCCGGTGCTGGCCAGCGACCTGCCGGTGATCGCGGCGGTGGTGCGCGAGCACGGGCTCGGCGAGGTCGTGCCGGCCAACGATCCGCCGGAAATCGCGGCGGGGTTGCGGCGCCTGAGCGAGCCCGCGCGCTGGAGCGCCGCGGCGAGCCACACGCGCAGCTTCGCGCAGGCCAACGACTGGCGCGGCGAGTCGGGGACGCTGGCCGGCGTGTATACGAAGGCCGCGCGCAACTGATGCTGAGACTCGGACGCCCGTCCCCCGCGGCCCTGCCTGTCTACGACGGCCTCCTGCAGGGCATAGGCAACGGCGTGGCGTTGGGCTGGGCGGCGGACCGCACCAACCCCGACGCGCGCCTGTCGGTGGCGCTGGTGGTCGACGGCGAGATCGTGGCAGAAGGCATGGCCGACGTGCCCCGCCCGGACCTCGCGGACATGGACCTGGGCGACGGCGCGCACGGCTTCCTGATCGAGCTGCCCCCGCGGCTGCAGACGCCGGCGCGACGGCGCATCGTGGCGCTCGCCGGCCCCGAGCAGGTGCCGCTGACGCCGGCCCCCTCGTTCTGGCACAAGCCCACGGCCGATGGCGCCTGGAGCGACGTCGTCTTTGAAGCCGGCGGCGCGCTGTCGGCCAAGGTCCCCGATCCTCCCGCCCCTATGCGGGAGCCGCGCGCCGTGTGCGATGCAGGTTGGCTTTTTTTGGAGGGGGAGGAGGGTCTCGCGCCGCTGAGCGAGGCGAGCGTCGCGAGTATCGCCGCGGCACTCGCGCATAACGCGCAGAGGTGCGCGGAGCTGGGCATTGCCTATATCCCCGCGCTGATCCCGCGCAAGCGCGAAGTCGTCAATGGCGCAAGCGCCGGTGGGCGCCGCGGCCTGGCCGCCTTGCGCGCGCAGCTGCGCGAGGTCGATGAGGTGGAGCTGCTTGACCTGCTCGGCGTGCTGCGCGACGCCGCGCGTGGCGGCAGCCCCTACCATCGCACCGACGCGGACTGGAACGATCGCGGCGCCTTCTTCGTGACCCGCGCGCTGCTGAAGGAGGCGCACAAGCGCGTGCCCGCCTTGCGCCCGCCGCCGGTCTCGCAACTGCACCTGCGCGCGGTGCCGGGCTATCGCGGCACGCTGGCCGACGCGCCCAAGCTGCGCCGGGAGGGCGATCGGCTGGTTGAGTGCGAGCTGGAGGTGTCGGCCGAGCCGGGGATCGCGCTCGATCCCAGCCGGCTGCAGGCGCTGCGCATGCCGGTGGAGCAGCACCTGGCGCAGGCCGGCGAGACGCATCTGCGCGTATACGCGACCCCCGAGCACGACGAAGAGGCGCGGGCAGCCGTGGTCGGCGATGCCGCCGCGCTGTCGCTGATTCCCTGGCTGGCCGAGCGCACCAGTCGCACGACGTTCTTCTGGTCGCGCGCGCTGCCGCTGGCACAGTTGGAGCTTGAGCTGCCGCGCGTCGTGCTGCACCTGCTGCGCGAGTCTGACCTGGCGGCGTTTACGCCACCGGCCGCGTGAGGTCATGGAGCGCGTTGCGCACGAAGCGCTGCAAGCGCTCATCGCCGTAGCCCGGCCAAGCCCACTCATCAAGGCCCCAGGCGATCTGCAAGGAGCCGGCCGCGAAGACCTGTGCGCCGGAAGGATGGCGCCAGCTGATGAGGTCGGCGTTTGAGAGCTCGTTCTCGTAGTGGAAGAAGACGGTCGCCTCAGGCGGCTCCAGGCCGGCCTGGATGGCATCCCACTCGTATCCCACGAGACCCTGCAACGTGGCGGGGTGCTCAAACCCCGTGCCCTGCATCCACGGGTGCTCCAGGCAGTCGCGCGTCAGCTCGTAGTGACGCGGTTCGGCAGGCTTGCCCAGACCGTCCTGATACTGCACCCCCCACAGCTGGCACTCCGGGCGGGCGGGCTCCAGGTTGCGAAACATCTCCGTCTTCAGCGCCCGATCGGGCTCGGGGTCGCGTGCGCGCCAGCGGTACTCCACGATCGTGCGCTCTGCATCCTCCAGGCGTATCTGCCAGTAGCCGCTGTTGGCGCCCATGCAGGCGAGGTTGACCCCTGCTTGCAGCTGGGTGTCGAACGCGTCGCGCATCTCCTTGGTCCAGTACTCATCGTGGCCTGAGGTCATCAGCAGACGATGACCGGCCAGGCTCCAAGGCTCACGATGGGTGTCAATGTCGGTGGTGTAGGCGACGTCAAACCCTTCGCGCTCCAGGTAGCGCAGCAGGTGGTAGTCCCAGACGAACGGCCAGCGGGCGTTGACGACCAGCTCTGACCAGGCCGCGTAAGGGCGGTCGAGGCTCACCTTCACCGCCGCCTCCCGATCGGTGGAGTTGGATGTGTAAAGGCTCTTGCCGCCCCAGTTGTTGTAGGCCTGCGCGGTGCTCACCGGCTGTTGCACGAGGATGTCCGAGCGCTCCCCGCCAAGCGGCGCGCGCACGACAAATGGGGCGAAGGCATCGAGGCCGGCGTGCTCGCCGCTCGTGAGCAGCAGGCGCGCGATGTAGACGCCGCTGACCCAACCGTGCCCCACGAGGATGGTGTCGGTGACGGGCCAGCGCGCGGAGTCGATCTGCGGGCCCGGCTGGGGCTCGGGCACCTCACGCGCGAGCCCGCGCAGGTCGCCCTCGCGGGGATGGCACGTCATCAGACGCGCGCCCCGGCCCCCGTACCAGCCCAGGCGATAGACCTCGATGCGATAACGCGCGGCGGGACGCGTTGAGACGTGCAGCTCCACGCGCTCGCCCGCGAACACGCTGCACTGCGAGGTGTATGCCTCGATCGTGTGCGCCGGCGCGTGCTTGCCCCACCAGCCCTTGGCGCCCTCCAAGGCGTTCTCCCGGACGATGTCGTTCACGGCCGGCAGATGAAGAGGTGTCCACGGTGACGCCCCTCGCGGTAGCAGAGCACGTCGACCTCACCGAAGTGCTCACGCGCCAGGTCGGGCAACTCGGCGCCAAAGCGCCAGACATTGCCGAAGGCCGCCGGCGGTTGGCTCTGCGAGCGCGGCTGGGCGGGGTCGAAGGGAATCTCAAGCAAGGCCGTGCCCTGCGCTGAGAGCACGCGCGCGATCTCGGCGAAAGCCCGCTTGAAGTCGACGATCTCCTCGATCACATGCTGAGCCAAGAGCAGATCCAGCGAGGAGTCCGAGAAAGGCTCAAGGTGACAGAGGTCCACCTCTTGATCCACAAAACTGGTGTCGCGCGGATCGACAGGGTTGCCCCGCAGGGACTGATCGATGCTGGTGTACTGCCAGCCTCGTGCGCGCAGGTAGTCGCCAAAGACACGCGGGCTGAGCGGCCCGACCTCCAATGCGCGGCGCCCCTCCCCCTGCGCGAGCAGCGCGGCCTGGGAGCGCGCCAGCTTGCGGTGACGCTCAAGCGAGTTGCACACCGTGCAGCGGGCATGCGGGCGACCGGAGAACTCCACCAGCTCCTGCGAGCCGCAGATCGGGCAAGACTGAAGTGCGCTCACACCACCGGCCCGGCGGCCAGACGATCGACCTTGCGCAGCACGAGGATGTCCTGCTTGGTCACCCCCGCGCCGCTGGCCGGCCACAGGCCGGCGAGCTGGCGCTCGGGCACGAACCCCGCGAGCGTCGCCAGCGCAAGCAACGGCTCGGCAAAGTGCGCCACCGCGGCGGCGGGGCGCTCGGGCACGTTGATGAGCGAGCCCTGGTGCTCGGCTAAAAACTTCACAGCGCCGCGATTGCGCAGCATCTCCGCCACCGAGCTGGGGGTCAACAGGAAGGCGGTGCAGAACAGCGCGCCCCCCGGCCGCAGCACGCGAAAGACCTGACGCAGGTAGTTGGCGACTTCGCCCATGAACATGTGAGTGAACAGCGAAGTGGCAATCGCGAAGTCGAAGGTGTTCTCCTCATAGGGGAAGGTGAACTCCGAGGCGCTGCGCTGGGAGGGATTGTAGATCGGGTTGTCCAGATCGATGAACTGGAACTCAAAGCGCGGGTGGCGCGGCGCGATCGCCTGGCGGCACCATTCGATCGAAGGCTTGTGCACATCAAAGCCCAGGTAGGAGCCGCTCTGCAGGTAGTAGAGCAACGCGGCCGCCATGCGCCCCCCGCCACAGCCGATGTCGAGCACCGCATCCTGCGGGCGCAGGCCACCGAAGTCGATGAAGTGCGCGAGGAATTCGGTGCCGATGGCCTTGAAGGACGCCTGCTCGGCCATCACCACGCTGCGCTCCGCCGGCAGCGGATAGTCGGCGTCAGCCTCGATTCGCTCCAGCGCCTGCGCGGCCGCCAGCAGACGCTCACGCTTCTCCCCCGCGAGGGTGTAGGCGGGCGGTGGGGCTGCGCTTGACATGAGCGCGATCGTATGTCAGCCGATCGTGGGCGGTCCAACCCTTTACACCATCTTCACCGGCCCTCAGGCAAGGAGGATTTAGGGTGCCGCCTCACTGTGAGCATTGCCCAGCTCAGTGACGAGCAGGTCGTCGAGCTCAAGGACTACCTGCTGCACCGCGAGCGCATGCTCGACCGTGACCTGCTGCCCTATGGCGACCCCGCCGGCAAGGACCTGCTGGTGTTCGGCTCGGGCATCGGCAACGAGATTCTGTGGGCCGCGCGCCACGGCGCGCGCTCGGTGGTGGCAGTGGACCTCTACGACGTCAACCCCGCGCCGCTGCTGCTGGCGATGGAGCAGGAGGGCATCGAGTACAGCGACTATGAATTCCGCCAGCAGAACATCCACGACACGGCGCTCACCGGCGAGCAGTACGACCTGATCGTCTCCAATGGAGTCTTCGAGCACGTCTTCGATCTGAAGGGCGTGCTCGGCGCCTTTCGCCCGCTTCTGCGCCCAGGGGGACGCGTGGCGATCTTCGCCGACTCGCTCTGGTACTCCTCGCTAGGCGGCCACATCAACCGCGAGCCGTGGGAGCACCTGTGGCGCTCGGCGCCCGAGCTCAAGGAGGTCCTGCCCCCCAAGCGCTGGCGCGTGATGTGCGATCAGCTCAACCGCATGACGGTGGTGGACTTCATCGAGGCGGTGCGCAGCGTCGGCATGCTGATCATGCAGCTGAAGATCGGCCGCGACCCCAACTTGCGTCATCTGCCGGCGCTGCTGCCGGCGATCCAGGAGCGCTCCGTCGTCACGCCGACCGACCTGTCAGCCGTGTCGATCGGCTGCGAGCTGTGCTTCGTGGAGAATCTCTAGGCCGCGTGTAGGACACACATCCGGGCCGGAAATTCTAACCAGCGGGCCTTGGCGGACCTCCACACTTGAGCATGGCTAGTCGACGTAGCACGATCGCGAGGGCACCCCCAACCAAGGATGTCTCATGACCAAGATCAAGCTGCTCACCGTGCTCATCACCGCACTCGTTCTCCTGGCGATGCCAGCGACGCCCGCTGGAGCGTGGTTCAGGACGCGCAACGAAGCGAAAACCACCGGACCGGTAAAACTCGGGAAAACCACTATCGAAACCCCGACCATGACAGTCGAATGCAGTAGCGCGGGCGGCGAATGGAGCATACAAACCAAAGGCCAATTCAAAGATCACGAAAAAAGTGGCAAACAAGAAAGAACCATATTTGGGCCGAACCTCTATGTAAAACTTCAGAAATGGAACAACTGCAAAGGCACGTTGTCTGGATTTACAGAACCGGCAGTAGTTTTCAATTGCTCGTTCCAATTCCAGCAAGAACAGAAAAACAAAGGGACCGGGGAAGCCCTGGTATCGGTCATCACCCCCTGCCAATTTGGGATACATTTTGCGCTTAAATGCCCGAACACTCTCTTTCTAGGAGAAGAACAATCCAATATCAACGCATTCCTCAAAGGAGTCAAAGCCGAAAACAGCGCTAAAGAAGTAGTTGCCACAGCCAACGTCGGAGGCCTTGATGCCGAAGGCTGCACGGGAATGAACGTCGAAAACATCAAATTCAGATCGGAAGCAGGAGGCTTGATCGAGGAAGGGCTGGAACTCGCGTAGATTCGCAGCCTCAATGCGATATCGACGAGCGCCCGCGGCGCAGCACCACGACGTCAGGCTGTGAGTGCACGTCCGCAAGCGCTCCGCGCGCGCTGCGATCGAGCGTCAGTTGCGGCACTCCCGCCAGGCGCTCAAGCAGATCGCTGCCCTCCAGCGTGGTGGTGAGAAAGACCGCCCCGCCGTCGCGCAGCACGCGCACCAGCTCCGGGCTGTACGCCGAGGCCAGCACGAAGTCAAGGCTCTCGTCCTTGCACGGCAGCGGCCGCGCGGCATCCCAGTGCGCGAAGGTGAAGCGCGGATTACGCTGTGTCAGCCTTTCCCGGCAGCTCGCAACCACCTCCGCGCGAGCGTCAAGCCCCAGGTAGGAGCCGTAGCGCAGATAGTGAAGCAACGCCGCCGCCACATGGCCCGGCCCGCATTGCAGATCGAGCAGACTGTCATCGGGATCGAGGTCGGCGAAGGACACCAGCTGCTCCAGCATCTCCCGCCCGAGACGGCGATCTAGCACGACGCCTCCCTGCTCGCCCGGCTCCTGCTCCCCTGCCGGTCCTGAGTGCTCACGGTCGCCTTCAAATGCCTCGATGCCATCCACCAGCCGCCGCAATCGCCGCCGCCGACGCAGCGCGCGCTCGTCAAGCGCCTCCGAGGCGCCTCCCACAGCGGAGCGCAGTCGCCCGACGGCCGCGACCACGCCACTTGCCACGCGGCCCCCACCACGTTGCGCGGGCTCGGCCGCGATCAGCAGCTCCGCGCCTTGCAGCGGCTGATCATCGCGTGTGAACGTCGCGGCGCTCGCCACGCCTGGGGTGAAGCTCAACACGTCGACGCCCTCGCCATCGGCCATCTTCCAGCGCAGCGTCACCTGCCCGGCAGCGGCATCGAACTCGCCGCTCACCTGCGGCGCCTGGCCCGCCCTGAAAGGCAGCACGAGGGTAGGCATCACCACGCGGCCCTCTCCCGCGCGACGGACGCGCCAAAGCAGGTGGGGATTGAACAGGGCACTGTCGTGCTGAACGAAGTCCTCCTCCAAGACCATCGCGTCGGCGTCAAGTGGCCTAAGTTCCAATTCGCGTGCCTTGCCCGCGAACTCGACACGCATGCACACCGCGGCTCGTTCCCGCGCCTGGACCTCGGCCGGGGGGGTGTGAAAGAGCTGGTCGAAGCTCGCCGCCTCGCCGTCCGGGCGGGCGAAGTCGTCGATCGCGAGCAGGTAGACGAAGGGATGCTTGCCGTACACGCAATGACGCAGCGCATGAGCCACCGGGTTGTAGCGACGGGCGCAGTAGGAAGCGGTCATGTCGACGCTCACGGTGCTCACCGTATCGCCACGCTGCGCCTGCACGATCGTGCCCGTGCAACCGGCGCCGCCGCCAGCGGGCAGCTGACCGCGGCCGTCGATCAGCACCACGTTGTGCCCATGCGAGCTGCTGGGCGAGCCCTCGACCGGATCATTGGCCGCGCCGGCATCGATCAGCAGCGGCACCTTGCCCGCGAACAGTGTCACCGAGCCGTTGTCGGACTGGTCGTGGATGCCGCCGATGAACTCGCCGCAATTAAGTGAAAAGCCACTCCACGGGCGCGTGCGGACACGCTCGGCCACATAGCCCACGACCGGGTCGGCCAGCACCTCGGGCAGGGTCACCTGCGATGGCGTGGCGGGGGGTGCCCACAGCAGCGACTCGAACAGGCTGGAGGTGGCCATGCCGCGGTCCTGGCCGTGGCTGCCATCGCCGCGAGCGCCCAGCAGCATGTCGTAGACCCAGGCCGTCAACGACGGATCGAGCGCGCCGAAGGTGGGCAGAAAGCCGCCCAGCGCGCGCTTGGGCGACCAGTAGGAGTCGTTGATCGGCTGCAACCATTGCCCGCCCGGAAGCGTCTCGATCGCGTACCAGCTCGGTATTTTGCGCAGCCGCTCCAGGTGGGGATTCTCCTGCGCGGAGCGGTAATCCCATACGCCCGCGTTGCGCGCCGCCAGCAGCAGCGGCGCCAAGTTGCGGAAAGTGAAGCCGCAGTAGGTCAATCCCTCGCGCGTCATACCCGCGTCGGTGACGCCGTCGGCGAAGAACAGGCGCACGCGCCTGAGCGCATCTGTCAACCACTGGCGCGCGCGCGGATCGTGCTCCTCGCACAGCAGCCCCCCGCAGCCGATCGCCGCGTAGGCCACCGCCGTGTGGTTCCAGGCGTTGCGTTTGAGCACTTCATCGCCCCACTCCTCGTGCCCTGCCGCGTGGTGTAGCTCGGCGGTGATCTTGGCCACCGTGTCCTTCAGCAGTCGCTGATCGATGGCCTCGCCGCACAGCTCGTGGGCCACCGCCAGACCCACCACCACGAACGCCCGGTGGACCTCGTTGGGCAAGCGCGCTTTGCGCATGCGCTCATCGGCGATGCCTTGCAGGCAGCGCTGCACCGGCTGCAGGTAGCGCTCCTCGCCGCTACAGGCAAACGCCAGCGAGGACTCAAGCAAGAGGGCCTGCACCTGAAAGAGATTGCTTGCCAGCCCCAGCTCAAGAGGAGCTTGATAGCGCGGATCGCTGACCGCCAGCTCGGCGTTCTCATGCAGCTTCGCCGCGGCGCCGTCCGGTGCGCGCTCGCGCTCACGCCAGCGCGCTCGCGCGGCCTCCAGCTCGCCGGTGGTGAGGAGCGGGAAGCCTGCCATCGCGCGGGGCGATGATAAGCCAGCCACAGCCCGCAAAAGCCGGCGTTCACCGTTCTTTCACTGAAGGCGCGCGGAGCCGCCATACATTCCGCCGATGCTCATGGGCACATGGCTCGCGCGGAGTCCGCGCTACCGCCGCCGATGAACCGCAACCACCGCTTCCTGGCTCTCACCGGCGGGCGCGTGACGCGCGACACCGCGATCTACATCGTCGGCCTGCTCGCGGTAGGGCCTTTCAGCCTGGTGAGCGTCGCGGTGCTCACCCGCGTCATGCGCCCCGGTCAGTACGGCGACCTGGCGCTGCTGCTGGTCTTCGCCGGCTACCTCACAACGCTTTACAACACCGGCAGCCTGCACGGCACCTTCATGCTCGTCTACGGCGCCTCCGAGGGGGAAGGCGACGATGTCGGAGATGGCGCGGAGGTCACCTCGACCCCCAAGCGCGCGCTGGGCACGGGCGTGCTGCTGACGCTGATGATCGTGCTCGCCGGCACCGCGCTGTGCTTCGCGCTGGCGCCCACGATTGCCGAGCTGCTGCTCGGTCGCCACGGCATCCATGCCGTCGGGCTGGTGCGTTGGGCCGCCGCCTCGGCAGCCGCGGGCTCGCTGTGGCGGCTGACCGTCAACGTGCTGCGCATGGAGCGCAAGCCGGTGCGCTTCGCCACCTTCAACGCGCTGCGCCCGCTGTTCGTGGTCGGCGGCTCGGTGCCGCTTGTGCTGGCAGGCTTTGGTATCCAAGGCGCCCTTGCCGGCACCACGCTGGGCACGCTGGTGGCGACCGCGGCGTGCATCGCCATGGCGCATCGCAGCTACGCACTGGCTTTTTCCTTGGCCGATGCCAAGGAGATCGTGGTGCGCGGCGCCAAGGTGGTGGTGCCGGTGGTGTGCCTGTTCATCGTGCACAACGCCGACGTCGTGCTGCTCTCCCGCTTCGCCCCGGCACACGAGGTGGGCATCTACCGCGTGGCCAGCCGCTTCGCCGCCGTCCCCTCCTACTTCGCCAGCGCCTTCACGATGGCCTGGGCGCCGCTTGAGCGAGGGGTGATGTTCCAGAGCACCTACCGTCACGTCGGCGAGGAGCGCGTGCGCGGCGCGATCCTCACCTACTACCTGTTGGCGGGGTTGACGCTCGTGATGCTGCTGGACCTCGCCGCGCCCGGCCTGGTGCTGCTGGCCGGGCCAAAGTACCGCTCGGCGACACCGCTGATCCCGTTGGCCGGCGCGGGCTTCGTCTGCTATGGGCTCTACATCGTGCTTGTGCGCGTGGTGAAGGTGGAGCGGCGCATGTTCTTCTACGCCGCCGGCGCCGTGCTCGCGGGCGTGTTGTACATCGGTTTCAGCACCGTCACGATCCCCTGGCTGGGCGCCTACGGCGTACCCGCGGCAATGATCGGCGGGCTGCTGGTGGCCTGCGCGATCTGGATCGCCGTGGTCACAGGCGTGATGAAGGCCTCACTCAGCTTCGAGGCCCGCCCCCTGCTGGGACTGATGAGCGCCGTGACGATCGCCGCGGCGATTCAGGTCCTCGGCATGCAGCTGTGGCCCGGTGAGCGTCCGCTGGTGCTGGTCGGCACGCTCGCCGCCTACTTCGCCACGCTGCTCGTCTTCGATGTCGTCCCCCGCCAGCATTGGCGGCTGCTGGCGCGCCTGGCGCGCACCGCGCTGGCGCGTCGTGGCGTTGGCGTGCAGGACCCCAGCTTGAGCCTTCAGCGGCTTGACCCCCGGCAGCGCAACCTGCTGGCGGCGATCGAGCGCGATCGCCGAGCGCTTGCCGACCTGGCCGAGCGGCTGGGACGCTCCGAGCGCGAGTTGCGTGGGGAGTATGTGGCGGCGCTGCGCGTGCTCATCGGCGCCGCGCCTGAAGCCGGCGAGCACGATGCGCGCATCGCCGCCTATCTGCTCTCCACTCAGCCCGAAGCGCAGCGCGACGTGCTCGGCCGCGCTCTGATCGAAGACGATGTCGATGGCTTGCAGCTGATGGAACTGGACGAAGCCGCGCGGCGGCTGCGCAACTCACCGCGCGAGGCGTGGGGCACGGCGATTGCCGAGCAGCCTCGCCACGAGCTTGTGGCGCAGCGGCCAGACGCCCCAATTCCGCCCGCGTTCGCGGCGATCGCACACGATCTGCGAGACCGCATCATCGAGCACTTCGAGCGCCGCAACGAACGCCTCGACACGCCCGCGGGCGTCACCACGCTCGACACCAACTCGGTGCTTGCCCCTGTCCGCGCCCGACTGCTGCTGCGACTGCTGGCACAGGAGGGCATGGGCCCGATCGCCGGGCGCCGCGTGCTCGACCTCGGCGCGGGCTTCGGCTCGCTGTCGCTGTACTTCGCCCACCTCGGCGCTGAGGTGGTGGCCGTCGACCCCAACGAGCAGCGCGTGCAGGTCGCTCAGGCGATTGCGCACGAGCGGGGGCTGGCGCTGAGCGCCGTCGCCGCGCACGCCCAGTCCCTGCCCTTCCCCGATGGCAGCTTCGATGTCGTAGTGGCCAACAACTCGCTTTGCTACATCGTCGGCGAGCAGGCCCACGCGGAAGCGATGCGCGAGATCCACCGCGTGCTGCGGCCGGGGGGCTGGGTGACGATGCGCAACCCCAACCGCCTGCACCCGCGCGACCAGTTCACCGGCCTGCCACTGCTGCCGCTGCTGCCACCGACGCTCGCGCAGCGCGCCACTCGCGCGCTCGGCCGGCACCGCTCGCAGGTGCGCCTGCGCTCCCCCGGTGGCACCGTGCGCACCCTGCGCCGCGCCGGCTTCGCGCAGGCCCGCTGGCGCCCGCGGCCCGGAGGTGGCTTGCGCGACAGGTTCGCCGGCTATCACCATGTGCTGGCGGAGAAGTCATGAAGATCGAGATCGGGGCCGGCACCAAGCCCACCCCAGGCTATGTGCACGTCGATGCGGTGTTGCTGGATGAGGTGGACGTAGTTGACGACGGGCGCACGCTGGCGAAGTTCCAGGACGGAGTGGCGCAGGAGATCTACTCGCACTGGTTTCTGGAGCACGTCGCCCGCCATGAGGTCAAGCCAATGCTTGAGCACTGGAAGCGTGTGCTCGCGCCTGGCGGCTTGATCCGACTGGTGACCAACAATCACGAGGCGCACAACCGCTGTCTGGCGGAGGGCCAGATCAGCTGGCGGGAGTGGTCCTACCTGATCTACGCCGTGGAGAACAAGGTCGGCTACAGCGTGTGGGATATCCACAAGTGCGCCTGGAACCAGGAGCTGCTGGGAGAAGTGCTGGAGCAGTGCGGCTTCGTCGATGTCTCAGTCGATGCCCAGTGGAAATGCCGCGAGGACGATGGCCGCCTGAAGTGCCCAGCCCTCATCGGCCAGGCGCGCAAGCCGCTGTGAGCGAGCTTGAGCGCTCGCCCGATCCGCCGGCGCCGATCTTCGTCGGCGGCACCGGGCGCAGCGGCACGACGATCCTGGGACGCCTGCTCGGCCGCCAGCACAACTACACGGTGATCCCGGTGGAGGCGCGCTTCCACTGCAGCCCCGACGGGCTCCCCGGTGTGCTGCTCGGCGAAGTGACGCCAGAGGACTTCGCGCGCCGTGTGTTGGCGCAGTGGTACCACCCGCCGGGAGGTACCGAGAAGCTGGCGGCGTTCGTCACCCGCGAGCAGCTGCAAGAAGCGCTCGATCGCTTCATCGCGCCGGCGAGCGAAGACCCTGTGGCCGCGGGCCGCAGCCTGATGCAGGAGCTGTTCGGCGGCTACGCCCGCTCAGAGGGACGCCGCGGCTGGGTGGAGATGACGCCGATCAACGCGATGCACGGCGCGCCCCACCTGGCGCGCATGTTCCCCGAGCTGCGCTTCGTCAACGTGATCCGCGATGGGCGCGATGTCGCCAGCTCATTGCTGGCCGTCGGCTGGGCGCAGGACGCGCGCGAGGCGCTCGACTGGTGGGAGCAGCGCATGCTGCGCGGCCAGCGCCAACTGGCGCTGCTGCCCGCTGACTCACTGCTGACCGTGCGCTTCGAGCGCCTGCTGGTCGAGGATCGCTCCGGCGGACTGCAGGAGCTGCTCGACTTCATGGGCTGGCAGGAAGATGCGCCGATGTGTCGCTTCTTCGCCCGCCGCATGACAGCCGAGGAGGCGCATGTGGGTCGCTGGGAGACCCATTTCAGCGGAGCTGAGCGCGACTTCGTGGCGACTGAGTACGAGGCTATCCAGGCGCGCCTGCGGGCTGCGGGCGTGAGGACTCCGAGCGCTTGAGCACTGACCCATCTAGCAGCCCACTGAGCGCCACCTCCACGAGCTTGGCCATGACGGTGGCATCGTGGCGTTGCGCAAGGCGAAGATGCGAGCGAAAGCGCTGGTGCTCACGCTCCAATATGCGTCGCAATTCCCCGCCATCGCCCTGATCGAACCAGCGGGTCTCCTCGGGCAGGTGCGAGAGCAAAGGCTCGATACGCGTGGCGGCAACGCGGATGCCGCAGGCCAGCGCCTCGCTGCACGGCAGCGACCAGCCCTCGCGGTTGGCGTTCTTGATGAAGAGCCACGCACCCTGATAGAGCTCGCGCATGTCATCGGCGCTGAGCGTGTCATCGACCACCTCGATCGCGGCGGCGCTCTGCTCCTCGATGCCCAACTCGTTCAGCACCGCCAGACGCGCGGCATCAAACTCCCCCGGCTTCCACTTCCAGGTCTTGATCAGCAAACGCACGTCATCCTCGGCGCTGAAGGCGCCAAGATACGCCCGCAGCGTCTGCTGCCAGTCCTCGCGCGAAGTGGCACCACCGAGGTTCTCATGAACGCACAGGAAGGTGCAGCGCCTGCCGGTCACCGGGTAGTAGGACTCGGGATCGACGCCCAGCGGCACCACCGCCACCGCGGTGTCGACACCGGCCCGCCGCCACACCTCGCGGTTCCACTCGGTGGGCGTGATGACGAGATCCAAGCGATTGAGGATCTCGACCCAAGCGCGCTTGGCCGCGGGGAGATCGTCGAGCTCGTGCATGGTGATCGCCGCGCTGCGCACCTGGCGACCGAACTTGATCTTGCCGGGGGGGCAGATGAACAGCGCCAGCTCCATGCCGGGGAACTCCTGAAACTGCACGTCGTGGCCCAGCTCGATCAGGCCGCGCGCGACCGCGGCGGAGACCTGCCCGTAGCCGTTGCCTTCGAGCAGACGACGGTCGCCGTCGCTCAGCCAGATGCGCATGTCAGACGCTTCCCTGCGCCGCGAGGATCGCCAGCAGCTCATCGACACGGTGGGCGAAGGTGTGTCGCGCGAGCACCGCGGCGCGGCCCAGCTCACCGCGGCGGCGGCGCTCGGCGGGATCGGCAAGAAAGCGCGCGATCAGCTCGTGCAGCTCCTGCTTGGAGCGATATACGGCGACGGCCTCGCCGAAGCGCTCCGCCAGGCCGGGAACCTCGTCGCTGAGCACCATCGTGCCGCAGGCCAGCGCGTCGTAGACGCGGTTTGAGATGTAGCCGTGCTCGCGCATGTCATCCCAGTGATCGTTGAGCACGATCCCCGCCGAGCTGTAGACACGATGCAGCTCGTCGTTTGGCAGGTGCTCGGCGATCACACGCGAGGTGTCGATCAACCCATCCCAGCCACCGCCCCAGATCGCCAGATCGTGCTCGGTGGGCAGCAGGTCACGGGCAATCGGGCGCAGCACGTTGCGCGAGTTGGCGACATACACGAGCTCATGGGCCAGCTCAGGCTGCGGGTCGGGACGCATTACCCAGGCGTCGGTCGCCTGCTCTAGCACCACCACCGGCGTGCGCGTGCGCTCGCGTAGCTGCGCGGCGAACAGCGGCGAGGCGACCGCGATCAGGTCATAGCCGTCGCACTCCTCGCCGCTGAGGCCATCGGGATGGCTGATCGACCACAGCACGTTGAGCTGGCCCGGCTTGGGGTGAAAGCGCGAAAGCCCTTTGAGGTGGATGACCACGTCGTAGCTGAGACCGGCCTCGTCCTCCCACTCATCGAGCGTCTGCACGATCGCCCGATGCCCGCGCCGGCGCAGCTCGCGGAGGATCGACTCGGCGTAGTGCAGATCGCCCCAGCTGCTCGCCACCTGACGGTTGGGCGCCCCGATCTTCAGGCAGAAGCGCAAGCGCTGCTCGTGCTCTTCCAAGATCTCGCGCAGTCGCGCGGCGCGGTGGGCGTAGGTGTGGCGCGTCAGCACCGTCTCGCGGTAGCGCGCGGTGAGCGTCGCGCGACGCTCACCATCGCCCAGCAGATCGTCAAGCACCGAGCGCAGGCTCTCGCGCGAGTCCCACACCGGGAAATCCTCGTCGAACAGCTCGCGCACCCCGGCCTCGCAGTTGGTGATCGGCAGCGTGCCGCAGGCCAGGGCATCGAACACGCGGGCGTTGAGCGCGCCATAGGGAAGCGTCGGGCCCTGGGTATCGTCAAGCACCAGCTTGGCGCTGGGATAGAGCAGCGGCAGCTGCTCATAGGGCAGCTCGCCGCGCGCGTGGGAGGCGAGCTCGGGCACCTGCTCCCAGTCCTTGCCGTAGATCGCTACGCGCTCGCCGTTGCGCGGCGCAAGCGCGCGCTGGATATCACGATCCTTGCCCCACCAGTTGCCGGTGAAGACGTAGTCGGCGAGGAAGCGCTCGTGCGGCGCACGTGGCCGAAAGCGCGCGGGATTGACAGCGAGCGGGAAGCGGATCGTGCGACGGCCGGTGCGCTCCTCGATCAGCTCGGCCGTGCCTTGTGAGGAGGCCAGCAGCACGTCGGCGCGCTCGAACCACGGGCGTTCCAGCCAGCGCTCGGTCCAGTTGCGAATCCAGACGATCGTCGTGACGTGCGCGGGCACGCGGCGCAGGTCGAAGGGGTCCATCAGCGACAGCACGTAATCGAGCTCCTCAGGCAGCTCGTACCACCTGTCGCCTTTGCGCTCGACATAGCTCACCCGCCACCCAAGCTGCTCAAGCGCATCGCCGATCTCATGGCCCGAGTACCAGTCTCCCCAGCCGTCCTTGACGTCGAGGCTGGTGAGCGTGATCGCGACATGCGCGCCCACGCCATCGGTCCAGAATGGATCGCGGCGCAGGCGGGCGAGGCGGTATTCGCGTGCGACAAGCGGCGCCCAGCGCTCCAGGAACAGCCGGCGGTTTTCCAGGCGGTTGAGGCGGCGGAAGTCGCTTGAGGCGCGATTCTGCGTTGAGGACTCGCGGTGATAGAGAACCGCGCGCCCCACGCCGACGCTCTCAGCGCCGCCGGCGAGCAGCTTGAGACCGAGGTCGACGTCCTCGGTGCCATAGCGATAGGCGCCGTCGAAACCGCCCACGCGCTCGAAAGAGGAGCGCGCGATCAGCATGCAGGCCGCCGTCACCGCGGGAGCGCGCGAGTCGACCCCGAAGGAGCCTTCCCACAGCTCCTCGCCGTCGCCGTGGTTGAAGCCTTTGATCATCTCGTCCTGCCAGCGGAAGCGAATGGCGCGGTGCTGCACGCGCGGCTCGGCAGCGGCGCCGGTATCGAGATCCTCGGGGTGCAGCAGCGTGGCGCCGACCGCCTCCACGCCGTCGCTGTCCAGCGCGCACACCAGCTCCTTCAGCCAATTGGGCTCGAAGGGCTCGATGTCGTTGTTGAGGAACAGCAGCAGATCCCCCTGCGCCTGCTTCACACCGCGCGCGTTGGCCTCGGCGAAGGAGAGGTTCTCCTCGCTTGACAGCACCCTGACGGGAAAGGGGGTCTGGAGCGTGTCCAGGTAGTCGAGCGTGCCATCGCTGGAGGCGTTGTCGATCACCAGCACCTCCAAGGCCGCGTAGGAGGTGTGCTCGATGAGCCCGGCGAACAGGCGCTTGAGGTGGTGCAGGCCATCCCGCGTCGGAACGATCGCGCTCACCAGCGGCCACTGCTCGCGCACCGGCGGCTCACCGAAGCGCTCACGTAAGCGCGCGGCCAGCACGGTGCGGCGCCTGCTCAGCTCCTGCTCCTGTGCCGGGGAGAGCGGCGCGTCGGCTGCCTTTGGCGCCGGCGCGAGCGTCTTGCTGGGCGCGGCGGGCGCCAGCGCTCCAGCGCCATCAGGGCCGGCGGGCAGCGCGGGCACGGCGCCCGGTGCGAGCACGGCGCCCGGTGCAGGCAAAGCACTCTGCCCGTGCACGGCGCTCTGCACGCGATCTATCCGCGCGAGCGCGGCGACAAGCGCGCCCTGGGTGCGCATGGGCCGCCGAGCAAGGCGCGGAAAAGCGCGCGTAAGGAAGTGCCCGACTCTCCACGCACGCGAATGCGCCGCGCGTTCGATGTCATCGCGCGTCTGGCGCAACCCCACCGACAGGGCGGAGACCGTCTGTTCCAGCTGGCGGGTGCGGGCGCTGTGCTCGGCGGCATCCCGCGCGCGCTCTCGCTCCGCGGTCTGTAGTCGCCCGTCAGCGCTCTGAAGCCGCTCGCGCAAATCATCCAAATCGCTCTCAGCCTGCTCCAGCTCCCCGCGACCCTGCTCCAGCTCCCCGCGAGCCCGCTCCAGCTCCCCGCGAGCCCGCTCCAACTCCCCGCGAGCCCGCTCCAACTCCTGGCGCACCCTCGCGATCGCTTCATCGCGCTGCACCAGCTCGGCCTGAGCGGCCTGGGCGGCACGCTCAAGCGCAGCCCTGGCCTGCGCCCGCTCCTGCCCGATCTGAGCGGCGTTGCGCACACGCAAGCGCTCGATCTCAGCGGCGCCCTCGGCGCGCGCGCCTTCAAGCTGCGTGCGGGCAGCGTGGGAGTGGCGCATCAGCTGCTCGGTCAGGCGCGTCATCTCACGCCGCGCCGCGCGCTCCTCGCGGTCGCGGATACGCAGCTCGCGCTCAAGATGACCCACGCGCCGGTCCGTTACGGCGGGAGGCTCCTCGATCTCTATGATCGCGCCCGTGCCGGCGACGTCCTGGCCCATGACCGGCACGAGTGTAAACGCGTTATAGACGCGCGGAAACCTTGATAACCAGGTGATAACCAGCATTCCCAAGCGAGCTCGCACACGGCGGCGCATGAGCCGCACGCTCTCTCGCGCGCGCTGGGCGGAGTACCGCGAGCTGCTGCGCATCGCGCTGGAGCAGGGTTACGCCGTCCTCTCCCTGGAGTCCTGGCTCGCGGACCCGGCGCAGGCTGAGCAACAGCCACGTCTGCTGCTGCGCCACGACGTCGACCAGCATCCGGCCTCGGCGCTGCGCATGGCGTCGATTGAGCGCGAGCTGGGAGTGTCTTCGACCTGGTATTTCCGCTGGCGCACGGCCAATCCGCGCGTGGTCGAGTCGATCGCGGCCGACGGGCACGCGGTGGGGCTGCACTACGAGACGCTCACCCGCGAGTTGCTGCGCCGCGGCGCCGGGACCGACGCCGGGACCAACGATAGGCAGGCGCTGGCCGATCGCGCGCAGGCGCTGATACCGCACGCGCGCGAGCTGCTGCACGCCGAGCTTGAGGCTTTCGCGCGGCGCTTTGGGCCGGTGCGCTCAGCCTGCCCCCACGGCGACACGCGCGTGCCCGGCGTGCACAACGGCGTGCTGCTGCTCGGCGAGGAGTGGTCACGCTATGGCCTTGACTGGGACGCCAACGCCGCGATGCGCGAGCACCCGCTCGATGTGTGGTTGACCGACCGCAGCGCCGCCGAGGGGCGCTGGAAGGAAGGGCTCGATCCGATCGACCTGCTGGTGGACCGCCGCGCGCCGATCCTGGCGGTGGTGCACCCCAACAACTGGGTGTCGGGACCCGCCTTGTGGTGGGATCGGGCGCTGCCGGGAGCGCTCCATACAGGGGACGATGAGCCGGCGCTGCTCAGCCCGCACCGAGCCTAAGGCCGCCGCCAGACCCCCCACACGTAGTCGGAGTCGAGCACGCCGCTGTCGAGCAGCAGCGCGTCGACCTCCATCAGCACCCCCACGAGGTCGGGGCGCGCGACAAAGTTGCCCATAATGCGACTGAAGAGCTGGTGAAAGATGGCGCCCCCGTAGGGACAGACCTCAACCCGCTCGAAGCGCTCGTCGAGCAGCGGCAGAATCTCATCGCTGCGCACAGCCTCGTGCGGGTTGGCCGCGATGCGCGCGGCCAAATCGGGGCGCGTCACGCTGCGCTTGAGCGTTCCGTCCTCGCTTGAAAGGTCAACGAGCAGCTCCGCGGGCAGCCGCGCGAGCAGGCGGTTGATCGCTTCTAGCTGCGCGTCGCTCCACTGGAAGTGCGCGGGCCCGATGAAGTCCTCCACGAACAGCAGCCCGCCCGGCTCCAAGAGCGAGGCCAAGCGCTCAAGCGTCGCCTCCAGATCCTCGCGCCTGTGCAGGAAGCTGCGACACACCACCGCCCCCAGGGGCTCGGGCGGCTGCCACTGCTCGACCGTGCCCAGCTCGAAGCGCACGCGCTCGCGCAGCGGCTCGGGCACACGCCCGGCGGCAAAATCCAGACGACCCTGATCGTCGTCCAGACCCGTGAGACCTTCGCAGGAACCCGCCTCGATGAGCGCCAGCTCAAGCTTGGCGTCGCTGGCGCGCAGCGACAGCGCATGCGGCGCCACGATCCGCGGCCCGTGACGACGGGCGAAGTAGGTCTCGGGGGCCAGCTCGGGGTCGCCGGTGATGCGGCGGTTGATCGTGGCCCGCACGATCGGGCTCTGCCAGAAGGCAAGTTGGGCAGGAACCGCCTCCGGCGAATCCTCAGGCGAGAGCACCGCGACGCTCGCGGCGTGCTCACGCAGCCGCTCGACGAAGGGGCTGACGCTCATGCCCCGGCCTGGACGAACAGCGAGAGCTGACTGCGCGCGGCGCGCTCGATGGAGAAGCGCTGGGCATCGCGTATGCCGGCATCGCTCATGCGCGCAAGCCGCTCAGGCGCGCCGGCAAGAGCCAGCACCTCGGCAGCGATCTCCTCGGGACTGCCCTCGCTCAGAATCACGGCGTTCTGATCTGCCACGGCGTACTCGTGCACGCCACCCAGCGCTGGCAGCAACGGCACGGCGCCGCAGGCCATCGCCTCAAGACCTGTGCGTCCAAAGGCCTGGTAGGCGGAGGCATCGATGAAGACGTCGCAGCGGCGCATGAGCGCCGACACCTGCATGCGACTCAGGAGCCCCAGGTGGGTTGGAGCGCCGGGCTCGCTGGCGCTCGTTGCATACCCACTCATTTGCGCAAGCTCGGCAAAGGCTTCGCGCTCGCAGCCGAAGGTGACGATGCGCACCCCCTCCCCCAGCTCGCGCGCGATTGCGCCAAGCGCGGCCAGCGTGGCAATCGGCCGCCGTCGCGGCGTGCGCGGGCGGATCATCGCCGCGACGCGCACCACGCCGGCCTGCCGCGATCGCCCGCCCGCGTGGAATAACTCACGATCGAGACTGGGCGCCACCTTGGCAACCGCAACGCCGTGCACGGCGCCGAGGACATTGCACAGCCAGTGCGTCTTGGCAAACAGCAGAAGGTTCGGCAAGGCGCGGTAGGAGAGCAACGCACGGTCGGCGCGCGAGGACTCAGGCGCGGCAAACAGCGGCTCGTAATCCTGCACGTAGTAGGCGCATACGAGCTCAGGACGCTCGGCGGCAAGGCGCATGAGCGAGTCCACCGAGGGATACTCGGTGGCGACCACAACACCGGCATCGCCGATCGCGGCTGCGAGGCCCGCGAAGGTCGAGGGGTCGCTGAGAGGAGCTATGCCCGAGTCCCCTGGGTAGGGCACGAACAGCTCATCCTCGTTGCCGTAGATCGCGGCGGCGGAGGCCAGCGAGGATTGCGGGACGCAGATGCGGGCGCCGGCGCCGAGCCGCCGCAGGCCACGAGCCTCCTGCACCAAGGAGTGCGAACCGCCGGACCCCTCGGGAGGAAGCCCTGGCAGCAGGTAGGCGACGCTTGGCAGCGATCCGGCTGGCAGCCGCCGGCGATCCGCCGGGACGAGCGCCGCGCGCGGGGCGGAGGACTCCCGCGCTGACAGCTCGTGCGCGGACGGCAGCAAGCCATCGGTCAGCTCATATAACCGCGTGCGGATCGAGGCCTGGGTCGGCTCATCCTGCACGGCGGTAGGCATAGGCGAAGTCAACCGCACCCACGCGACCCCTTGTAAAGAAGCGGTGAATAGTGCGGTTGACACTGCATCGCGGGACATGGGCGCCCATACACTGGCGCGCGGTCGCTATGCACTGGTTCTTGAAGCTGCTAATCCAACCCCTGCTGGAAGCGATCCGCCCCGGCGTGGTGGTCGAGGTCGGCGTCGAGGTGGGCACCGTGACCGGGCCACTGCTGCGCTGGGCGCAGGCCAACGGGGCCGTGGTGCACGCGATCGATCCCGACCCCACACTCAACGTCGATCGCCTCGAAACAGAGTACGGCGAGCAGCTGCGCTTCCATCGCCGCAAGAGCCTCGAAGTGCTGGGCACGATCGCGCAGGTCGATCTGGCGCTGGTGGATGGCGACCACAACTGGTACACAGTTATCAACGAGTTACGCGCGCTGGAGCAGCGTGCACACGAGGACGGGCGCGAGCCCCCCGTGATCCTGCTGCATGACGTCGGCTGGCCCTATGGGCGGCGCGACCTCTACTACGAGCCCCAGTCGATCCCCGAGGCGCACCGCCAGCCGCATGCCCGACAGGGCATCAAGCCAGGGCGCGTGGAGCTTGGCCCAGGGCTCAACGATCACCTTGAGAACGCTCTGCTTGAGGGCACGCCGGCCAACGGCGTGTACACGGCGGTCGAGGATTTCCTCGCCGAGTCGCGCTGTCAGTGGCGCGCCTGGTCGATCCCCGGCCTGAGCGGAATGTCGATCCTCGCGAGCGAAGCCGTGCTGTCGGCGTGCGAGCCGCTGCGGGAGCTGCTCGACTCGATCGATACGCCCGCCTTCCTGCGCGCTCACTGCGAGGCGATCGAGCAGGCGCGGATCGACGCGGAACTAAAGCGCGCGAACATTCAGCGCCGGTTGGCGGAGACACAGCTCAAGCAGGTGATGCGCTCGCCCGATCCGCGCGAGACGGTCGCGTTACATCGGCGTGTGCGGGAGTTGACCGAGCGCGTCGCTGAATTGGAGGATGGTTTGGAGGGGAGGGCCGCGCTTGAAGAGCAGGTGCGCGTGTTAGAGGATGCGATCGGTCAATGGCAGGCCGACGGACGGACCGCCCCTATGCGAGACCGTGGCGAGCGACCGCCTGACGAAGGGATCCAGGCGCGAGCCGAGCGCGAGGCCTGGCAGACGCTGCTCGATCAGTACCTGCCGCTGCTGGAGGGCGCGCTGCCGTGCGCAGAGGAGCGCGACCCGCTCTCGCTGCCCCACCCGCTCGATCTGCGCGGCATTCTGCGCGAGGCGGGCGCTGAGTGGCCGGCGGGCGAGCCGAGTGTGGACGTGGTGGTGTGCGTGCACGACGCCTTGGAGGACGTGCGCGCGTGCCTGTGGTCGCTGCTGGCGAAGACCGAGCGCCCCCTGCGCCTGATCCTCGTCAACGACGGCAGCCACGAGGCGAGCACCCGCTTCCTGCGTGCCTTCGCCGACCGCCATCCCACCGTGACGCTGATTCACCGCGAGGAGCCCCCCCACGGCTACACGCTGGCGGCCAACCGCGGGATCGAAGCGTCGCGGGGCGATTACGTGGTGCTGCTCAACAGCGACACGGTGCTCTCCCCCGGCTGGCTCGGGCGCATCCTCGCCTATGGCGAGGAGCACCCCGAGGTGGGCATCCTCGGACCGCTCTCAAACGCCGCCAGCCATCAGTCGGTGCCCGCGGTCAAAGAGGGAGGCTCGTGGGCCAACAACCCGCTCCCGGATTGGCTCACGGTTGACGGCATGGGTGCGGTGCTCGCGCGCGGGGCGCCGCGCACGGACGCGCGCGTGCCGTTCCTCAACGGCTTCTGTTACGCGATCAAGCGCGAGGTGATTGAGCGCATCGGGCTGCTCGATGAGCAGCGTTTCGCCGCCGGCTACTGCGAGGAGAACGACTACTCCCTGCGTGCGCGCGAGGCGGGTTTTGCCCTGGCCGTGGTCGACGATGCCTACGTCTATCACGCCAAGTCGCGCTCCTATGGCGTGGATGCTCGCAATCAGCTGGCCCGCGCCAACTACGAGACCTTCCTCGACAAGCACGGCCGCGAGCAGGTACAGACGCTCCTCACAGAGATGGACGGGGACGGTGCTCTTGCGCCTGTGCGCGCCGCCGTGGCTGAGCGGATCGCCGACCCGCAGGCGAGCGCCTCGCTGCTCACAGGGGACGACAGGTCCCCGCTCAGCGTGGTCTTCCTGCTGCCCGGCATGGCCCACGGCGGCTCGGGAGGCTCGCACTCGCTCTACCAGGAGACGCGCGCGCTGCGCAACCTGGGAATCCCCGCGCGCATCATGCTGCCGCAGTGGGATCGTGAGCGCGCCGCGGAGGCATATGAGGACTTCGAGAACGTCTTTGAAACGTTCTCCGATGAGCAGGATCTGGCGGAGCGGACCGCCGACGCCGATGTGATCTCCGCCACCCATCACAAGTCGGTGGCGCTGCTCGGAGCGATCCGCGAGCGACGATCGGATTTTTTGCCGACCTATTACGTGCAGGACTACGAGCCTTTCTTCACCGCCCCTTACATCGCGCAGGAGGCAGTCGCTTCCTACACGGCGTTGCCCGACATGCTGCTGTTCGCCAAGTCGCATTGGCTCTGCAACGTCGTGGCTGAGCGCCACGGCCTGTTCGTGGCCAAGGTCGAGCCCAGCATCGACCGCGAGCTGTTCACACCCGGCCAGGACGAGCGCACGGAGGGTCCCCTGCGGGTGGTGGCGATGGTCCGCCCCCGCACGGCCCGCCGTCAGCCGCTCGCCACGATCGCCGTGCTGCAGGAGCTGCTCGCGCGCTACCCCGGCAAAGTGCAGGTGAATACCTTCGGCTGCTACGCCGATGAGCTGCGCGAGTGCCACCCTGGCGCGCAGGACATCCTCGATCGCCACCTGGGCTTGTTGCGCAGAGCCGAGGTGGCCGAGCTGCTGCGCTCCTCAGATGTATTCCTTGACATGTCGATCTACCAGGCCTTCGGGCGCACCGCGCTTGAGGCAATGGCGTGCGGCGCCACCGCCACGGTCACCAATCTGGGCGGCGTGTGGGAGTTCGTGGAGCACGAACACAATGCGCTCGCGGTGGACACGCTGGAGCCCGAGGACGCGGTGCAGGCGCTCGGCATGCTGGCCTGCGATCCTGAGCTGCTCAAGCGCCTGAAGACGAACGCGCTTGCGACCGCGGGGCGCTATTCGGCGATCCGCGCCGCCTTCTCGGAGTATCTGCTGTTTGAGCGCGCCCACCGCACGCGCTTTGGCGCGGAGCGCCGGACGGCGCTGCTGGCAGCGCAGTGATGCAGCGCTCCCGTTTCGTCTACCTGCACGAAACCCGACGCCCGTTTGGCTATGAGCCGATCTATCGCTCTTTCGAGCCATCGCTGTATGTGCCAGAGCTTGGCGCACACGGCTTCCTGAGCCCCACGCATGAGGATGTGCCGCAGGCGGTGGCAGACATCCAAGGCAAGCTGATGGAGGGCGATCAATACAAGCTGTACGAGGCGGCCTATTTCGCCCGCGGAGCGATCCTTGAGGTCGGGCGCCTGCATGGCAAGAGCACGACGATCCTGGCGATGGGGCTGCGCGACGGAGCGCGCGCCAGGACGCACGCAGCGCCGAAGACCGTGGCGTTCTACTCGATCGAGATCAACGACAAGTACGAGCCGATCGCCGCTGCTCATTTGCAAGCGCGCGGCCTGCTCGACCTGGTCACGCTGGTGCGCGGCGACTCAGCCGGCGCGATTGCGCAACTGCCAGGGCGCTTTGACACGGTGTTCATCGACGGCGACCACTCCTATGAGGGCTTCACGCGCGACCTGCAGGCGCTGGAGGGCCGCATCGAGGAAGGCGGCGTGGTCATGTTCCACGACTGCTTTCACCCCGAGAACGAGAGCGGCTCCTACGGCGTGGCGCGGGCGCTCGGCGAGCGCGCCGACGCGATGGGCTTGAGCTACCGCGGGCGCTTTGGCGGCATGGCGCTCTATGAGCACGTCGGCTGAGCAGCGCCGAGCAGCTGCGCATCAAGCCTCGTGGCCAGCTCCTCGCCGTCGATCCCCGCCTGGGCCTGCTCAGCGAGGAAGACATCGCGCTCCTGCCGCGAGCGCCACGGACAACGAAAGACCGGCTCGGAATAAATCTCTTTATAGAGCTCGCGATTGCGCCTGCCCGACTCCTCGTCGCGCCAGCGCGCCCCTTCGTTGTCGACCAAACCCCCGAGCAGATAGAGTTGTGCCTTGGGCTTGCTGCCATCGGGGAGGACGATCGGCTTGAAGCCGTAGCCGGCGCGCTTGATGCGCGTGGTCCACTCGCCGTGCGCGTGACCCCAGCCGATGAAGCGGCTGTCGAGGTAACCAACCTCAGACAGGGCACGGGCGGAGATGCTCAGCAGGGCAGCCGATGCCTTGGGGTTGACGAAAGGGTCCTCCGGGGTGCCCGTGCCGGAGACCGTCCACTCGGCGATCTTGGGGTGCAGGTAGGCGAGGTGATGCCAGAGGCTGGTCGCCTTGACCCAGTCGCTCTCCCAGCCGGGCGTGTCGGGATAGACATCGTCCTCGACAATCAAAATCGGATCGCAGCCGAGCGCCGCCAGCGCGAACAGGCCGCGGTTCTTGTTACGCGCGACACCCCGGTTCTCGCCACTGACGACGCGCACGCCTTGCGCATGGCACCACTCCACCGTGCCGTCGTGACCGCCATCCTCGGCGACCACCAGCTCATGCGGGCTTTGAGTGAAACGAGTCAACCGCTCCATCAGCGGCTCAAAGCGATCGCGCCGCCGGTAGGTGATGACCGCGATCCCCAAGCTCATCGAAGAACCTCGGCGCCAAGCGCGAGCAGGCGCAGGCTGCTCAGCGTGGCGGTCGTGGCGCCAGGCGCGGAGGGCAGCCGATGCAAAGCGCCACGCAAGCGTGAGCGAGCGCAAACGCGCGCCGTGCGCACCTGTGACCAGTCCGCTGGCTGTTCGCCGGCGACGAGGCGGATCGGCCGCGCCCGCTCACGCGGCAGGGTGAACGCGATGTGACCGGTACCGACGAGGCCGGGCACCAGATTCATCCAGTACAGCTCGCGTTGCGCGCCGGCAAAGACAACCCGCACGAGGATGTCCTGCACCGAGTCCGGTGAGCGCACCTCGATCTCCCCGGCGAGGAAAAAATGACCGAGGTCGACATCGTCAGGCCATGCCAGCGTGTGGCTCTCCCAGGCGGGCGCAGTGGCGCTGAAGCGGATGGGCTCCTCGGCGAGCGCCAGCTCGCCGTGCTCGGCCGTGAGCATCGGCAGCGCCGGTGGCAGCCCATCGCGCTCGCGCAGGCTCGTCTCCTCGGGGTAGCGCGCGCGGAACACCTCCGTGTCGTGGGCCGCCTGCGCGTGGACCCAGTTGCGCAGCGCGTGATGGGGGGCGCCAACGCGTACGGTGCGCGAGCCCACGTGGCGGATGTGCGACTCGGGGACGCACAGCGGCGGATCGCCCGCGGCGCTCATGCGCTTGCGCAGGTCGGCGTCCTGGCACCACACGACCATGCTCGGATCGAAGAACTCCTGCGGTCCGCTGGCCATGCGCTCGAAGGTCTCGCGGCGCATCGCAAAGCACCACGCCGCGAAGTCCCAGCGCATGCGGCCCTCAAGCGTCAGCGGGAAGACCAGCGGCGCACCGCCGTCAAGCGCATCGGCAAGCGGCTCCCACCAGCCATCGAGCACGCGCACGTCGTCGTTCATCACCACCAGCAGCCGCCCGCGAGCGGCGCGCAGCGCAGCGTTCACTGGCGCGGTGAAGCCCTGCGGCGGGGCGCCGTTGTCGACCACCACGATCTCATGGGGCACCCGGATCGTGGCCTGCAGCGCGCGCAGGCACTCGCGCACCTCCACGGAGGCGGCGTCGAGCGTGGGGATCACCACCGAGACCTCGATCGGCTCGCAGCCGGGCCCACGCCGGCAGAGCGCCGCCGGCGGCGGCGAGATGTGGGCATCGGCAAAGACGGGAGCCATGCCTCTGCCAGCCAGCTCCACGCACAGCCCGCCAAGCGCCTGCTCGTCTGGCAGGTCGAGCGCGGCGAGCGCCGGAAGCACTCCTCCGAGCACCTCGCGGTGCAGCGCAATCGCGCGGGCCGCCGCCGGATGCGACGCGCGAGCCTCGGGATCGACCGAGCTCACCACGTCCGCACCGCTGTCTATCGCGTTACAGATGCGCGTGAGCGCATCAGGCGCGAATAGTGAGGGCTGGAGCAGACAGACAACCAACTCGCCCGTGGCCACCTCCACACCTGCTTGCAGCGCCACAAGCGCACCGACACGCTGGGCCAAGCGCACGACCCGCACCTCTCCGGCGATCGCCTCAAGCGTCGTGCGCAAGCCAAGCGAGGCGTTATCGACAAGGACGATCTCGTGCGGCGGCAAGTCCGCGGCAAGCTCCGCGAGGCTCTCCAGGCAGGCCATCGCACCCCAGGGGTCATCGCCCAAAACGACGACGATGCTGGCATCTCTTTTCTGCGCAATCTGAGCCGTATCGCAAGGGGCCGCTAGGCCATCAAGCACAGGCATGGGCGCAGGCACGGGCACAGCCCGCCGCGCCGCCTCGCGCCGCAGCAAATTGCGCGCCATGCCGTCAAGCGCATCCTCATAGCCATTGCCCGCGTCGCCGTCCCCGCGCGATCCAGCGGCCAGCTCCAGCAGCAGGTGCAGCGCCTGCGCCTCGGCGGGGACCGCAGGGTGCTCAATGAGCTCGCGCAGCGTCCCCGTGTGATGGCGCAATCCCTCCTCGACCCATCCCTCGATCGCCGCGCGCAACTCCGGGCTGCGCGCGCTCTCCTCCAACCCAAGAAACCTCGCCAGCTCGCCCACCAGCGCTTCGCGGTCGGCAAATAGCTCCTCGTAGCTCACCAGGATGCGCTGAGAACCAGTGGTGCATGCGAGCGCGGAAGCCGTATAGCGCGTCCAGAGACCCACGGCCCGATCGAGTCTGATCGCGTCGCGCTTCTCCACCGAGCGAGCGCTGTCCAGCGGCCGGCGATGGCAGATCACATACTTGGTCTCACCACCCAGCAGCTCCTGCCAGAACGGCAGCGTCAGCGACGTGCGCGGGTCCTTGAACCCCCACAGCGAAGCCCCCGCGAAGTCCGCCTCGATCAGCTCGCGCGCCCGCCGGCGCAGATCGTCAAATCTCTCCTCCTGCTGCCAGCCCTGCGCCAGCCGCGGCGGCTCCGACCACGATCCGCCCATCCGCTCCAGCAGCTCTTTGTTGATCGCCACGATCGGCCGATGCTCGAAGAACCCTTTGGCGTTCTCGCGCGCGGCGGGCGGCATCAGCGCCTCCTCGGGTCCCAGCTCGACCCCCAGCAGCGCCAGCAGCCGCGTGAGCGCCGAGGTTCCGCTGCGCGCCATCCCCAGCACAATCACCGCCGTGCTCATGGTCGACCCGAGGCGCCAGACACAAGCAGGTGTGCGAAGTTCGGCCACAGGCCGATGTCGATCTCCGCGAAGTCATCGGCCAACCTGGCCACATCCGGGAGATAGGCCCGCGCCAGCGCATCGCGAGCGTCGGGATGAAGCTCGGGTTTGTCGGGCTGGTGGTTTGGATGGGCTGCCAGGTCAGGAAGAAAGCCGGTGTCCCTGAGGCTGAGGAAGGCGAAGGTGCGCCGCAGCTGGGAAACGGGCTCGCGCACACAGCGCTCGTACTGCAGGATCAGGACCTGGGAGCGATCGAAGTGGGCAAGCAGCTGGGTCAGCTGTGCGTGGTAAAAGCCGCGCATGAAGGCATCGAGCGGCGCCATCGCGTTGAGCCGGGTGTCGCTCGCGCGCGCGACCCGGTGGTGGCGTTGCAGACCGGAGAGGTAGCGCTCAACCGGGTCGCGCAGGCTCACCAGCAGCTTCGCGTCGGGGGCAGCCGCCGCGAGCATCGGGGGCACCCAGGGAGCGGCCAGATAGACAGGGGTCCACTCGCCCGTCAGCCGGCCGGGCGGGCGCGGGAAGTAGTCGTGGTAGACGGCGGCATCCTCTGCTGTGAAGCCGCCGGGATGAAAGCGATCGAAGTAGTGCAGCTCCTTGCGCGTGGCCGGCGGCGTCTCGATCTCCGGGTGCTGCACGAGCAGATCGAACCAGCGTGTCGTCCCCGAGCGCTGCGCGCCGACGCCGACGAAGTCAGGCGGGCCTGTGAGCCAGTCCGGCGGGCAGTGGGGCGGGGGCCCAGGCACGATGACACCTTGGTTGGCTCGGAACCTCGTATCGCTCATCGGCCGCGCAGCGGAGCATCGAGGATTCGCCTTCGCTCAGTGTTGCGGCGATGTAAACGACCGCGGCCCACCCGGCGCGAGGCATAACCACCGCAGCCCGCGGTACAGGGGCAGAACGACCGCGGCCCGCCGTGCACGAGGCACGACGGGCCGCCGGCAACTGAATCCGTACTAGTGGATCAGAAGCCGATGCCTGGGGTCACGGCCTGGTGGACGTGAGCCGCAAAGCCAGTCGGGAACCGCGTGTAGTCGTGGCTCTGGATGTCGATCTGGCCCTGGTTGGTGATGTATTCGAACAAGTCGTGGACGGTGTTGGCGACTTCATGCGCCGTTTCCGTCTGCTTGTAGAGGTTCTTGTTCGAGTAGTGGTGCCAGACCAGGTCGTAGGTGATCGCACAGATCGGGTAGTCACTCGATCCAGCGACTCCGGCGATGTTCGGATTCGAGACCAGCAGACCGAACCACGAGTCCGTGTAGGAGTACGGGAACCCCTGGTCGGACGGGAGCAGCTTGGTGCTCTCGCAGTTGGCGATGCTGCTGGAAGGCAGCAGTGAATCCGTGTACGTGGCGCCTTCCGTGCTGAGGCCGTTGTTCTGGATCTCGGCGTAGAGGATCTGGTGAGCCGGCGAGGATCCACCGACACCAAACGTGCTCGACGTCGCTGCATTGTTGAACGAGCCGTTGCCGGCGGCGTCAGCCGTTACGGCGTAGCCGATCGATCCGGGGTTGGCCGCGGTGTTCGCCGCGAGGTGGCCGCCGGAGTCATTCAGCTGTTCGCCAGTGGCCGGGGGGGTCTTCGGGTTCGACTGCACGACCGCGCTGCTGGGCCACGTCACTGAGTCGTTGGCATAGCCCTGCCATACCGGGCGATCGACCTGTCCCAGGTAGGACTTGAAAGCGAAGGACGTGCCGGACGCTTGCTGACGAACCTGTGGCTTGATCGACTGTTCGCAACCTTCGGCGCCACCTTCGTCGAGCACCTGCCCGCTTGTGGGCGTGCCGCTTGTGATCTTGGTGTAGCCGAGCTGGTGGAACAGAGCGCCCCAGGTCGCGATCGCGTAGCCGCCCTGCGCCTGGATGCCACCCGGATCGCTGCCGCTGGGAGCGTTGGTGCCCTCCCATATCTGCGGGATGGTGGTGTTGTTGAGGTCGACGGCGCTGCCGGACGTGATCTTGCACTTCACCGGCAGGCTCAGCATTATCGAGACCGGCGCCTGAGCGACGGGGATCGTGATCTCGGCCGGGTTCTTGGCGCCGGAGGCAACGCGAGCCTCACCGAGTTCGAAGGGAGTCGGTGCGTCATCGGTACCGACATACCAGTCGAGGACCTGGCCTGCGGCATCGGTCGTTGAGCTACCCGAGCCGAACGCGACCGAGTCCTGTGTCGCGTCGAGCGTGCCGGTGCCGTTACCGAACTCTTCCAGTCCCTGACCGCTGGATGTCTTGGAGTAGGTCATTGTCGAGGACGTGGGCGCGACTGAGCAGGAGCTGTGCGTACCCCAGCTGGCGCCCTGGAGCCATACGGCCTGCATGGCGGTACCCTGGAACGACGAACCCGACGCGAACCCGCCTGTACGGCAGGTTTCCGCCGCGAGCGCCGACCCGGCGGAGCCGAGCACCGCGAGTGCGGCGGTGGAGCCGACACATGCCGCGAGCGCAGCGAAGCGTCGACGCTTGTGATGACGGTTCATTCGAACCGAACCTCCTTCACTCCCGAGGGAGAGTAGTGGACTGTGCCCGGTCAAAGTAGTCCGCGCAAGACACGGTGACAAGGGTCAGTCACACCTTGATTCCATCCCGTGTCCCACTTTTTCACCAACTCGTCACCAACGTTATTATTAGTAACATCTGGCGCCGCTGTTGAGGCTGAATTCACACCACTCAAGGCTATGAGCCCCGATGCGAGCGCGCACGACGCACGTTGGCGACCTTCAGCGTCAAATGCATCGTGGTGGTACCTGGATTGCCGGAGGGATCATGGGCTGAGACTATGACGAGCACACTCAGGTGCCCGCGCTGCCTCAGCAGCGCCTTCCCCTTTGCAGAGAGCCGCAGAAGCACCGTCTTGTGCTGACCGCCGTGAAGGTTGAAGCGAGCTTCACCCAGCAGCAGCTTGCGCGTGCCGTGCCGGGATCCCCCCGGCTTCCTTACAGCGTGTGACCCCGCCGCAAAGGCACCGGAGGTCTCGATCCGCACCGTACCCGCACATAGCGCCTTGGTCGCCGGACATGACAAGCCAACGCCCAGCGCCTCACCCGAAAAGCGCACATGTGGGTAAAGGCGCGTGGGGACTCCGCCCGCAGGTGGGGCCGGGATTGGGTAGGACACAGGCGAGACTCCGTACAACGGGCCTGTGAGCACCGGCGCAGGGATGCTCACTGGAGGTTCCAGCACCGTCACTGTCTGTGGCACCGACGTCGCGGACTGAAAAGAGCTGTTGGTGACTTTCAGCGTGACGATATATGCACCAGGCTGGGCATAGGCGTGAGTGACGATTGGCGCGTCGGGCCCTTCGTCCTCGCTGCTGCCATCCCCCCAGTTCCAGTGATAATTGGCGATCGTCCCCACACCCGCGGCCGAGCCGGCGGCATTGAATATGACCTGCCGGCCGTCAGCCGCCGCAGTGGCGGTGAACTCGGCAGTGGGACGCGCGGGGCTCGTTACAACAACGGTCCCCGGCGATGTTGTGTATACGCCGTAGTCGCTTCGCATCCTGGCACGGACCGTATACCGGCCGGGCTGTGTATACAGATATGTCAAACTGGAGTCTGGCCAGTAATATTCTGGCGCCTGCATCTGACGAATTGTCTCGAAGCCATCATGCAGCGGCCCGTTCGTCAAATCACCGTCAACATCCCATTCGTAGGCAAACGGCTTGCCCCCTTCGCGCTTGATCGAAGTCGCATCGAAGGTGACCTGCGAGCCCGCGGGGACTGTGAGCGTCCCTCCCCCTGGCTGACTCGCTCCGCCGTTTGCAGTCATCGTGAATGTTCCCGATGGCTGCGGGCAGAGCCGGCCAGCGCCCGACGCCAACTCGATGATTTCGCGGCCCGCCCCAGCAGCGTTTGGCGCATCCGCCCGCGGCCCTCGATCCAACACCCACAGGGATCCGTTGGCGCCTGCCGCGAGGGCTGCCTCGGGAGCGGCAATATTGCAGGGGCCGCCGGGCTTGACATTGCCCAGGGTGTTGACGATCGTGCTGCCATCCGGCGCTGAGACAACACCACCGGTGGAGGCGCGCAGCAGGCGAACGCCGATGTTGGATTCATAGTGGGATTCGTATCCTCCAGAGACCCAGTATTCGGGCCCGGGTCCGGTGGGGCTGAACTGCTGATCGACATGCAGGCCGATTTCTGTGGCTTGCTGTGAAAAGATATCCGCGGCGTACGGGCCGTTCCCGCTGTTGGATTCCCGTGTCGAGAGCTGCACGATCTCCGATCCGGCGCCACTCGGATCGGAGACTCCAACTCCCGACAGCGGAGCAAAGGGCGAATCGTCAATCCACAGAGGCGCCTGATCGAAATCGTTGGCGGGCGGCTCGGTACCATCGCCGTTCAGCACCTTTGATTCAGTGAGATCGGCACTCAGTTTGACCACATATGCATCGGTCGCGAACAGTCGCTGACTGTCCAGGAGAACCGTCAGGCTCCCATCCGGATTGGCCGAGATTCCTGCGGGTCCCCAGCTTGCGTGAAGCTCGTTGACCAGACTCGCACCCGACCATCTGCCGAGCAGATGCCCAATATCGTCTCCGCTAGTCGCGACCTGCTGAACGATCGCGTCGCCGGGCACCGGGTTGCCCAGGATGGGTACACCCGCGGCGGATTCAGGCAGGTAATCGGTCGCCTCTATCACGACGGGGTCATCGACAAAGCCAGGCGCTTCGGTGCGATCGATCGCGATGCCCTGCGGCGAGTAGAGCAGCGTTGGGCCGGATGTCAGATCCTCGGCGTTGCTGATGAGCCCGCCCGTTGTGTGCAGCGGGTCTTCTGGAAGTCCCGGCGCCGCATGCAGCTCTCGCGCGTCGTTGGCTGTGGTCGACCAGGCCAAAAGCTCCTGCGCGACCGGTCGCGAGGAGATTGGCGCCGATGCCGGAGGCGAGCCGATCACCAGGGCATAGAGCCGCCCCGCACGGTGGTCGACCGCGAGACCCGTGATCGCCGATGCCGCGAAGTTGCTGTTGGGCAGTGTGAATGTGGTCGTCGCCAGCACGTCGCCGGTCGGACTGAGCTGCTGAATACGCCATGAGGTGGGGTTGTGCGCGTACTTTGAGGTGCGATCCACGACGTAGACGGTGTTGTCTTCGGGATCCACCGCAAAGCCTGTGGGGTCGAGGAACCTGCCGGGTGTCGTTGGCCCGCCGTAGCTTTCCCCATTGAACGCACTGCTGTCAAAGCCACCAAAGCGGGTCACTTCGCCGTATTCGGCGGTTGCGTCCGCAAACGCGGCTGGAGCACTCGCAAACACGGCAATGAGCAAGAGCAGCGTGGCCTTGAGTGTCCAGGCAGGCGACCTCCGAGTCGCTCTCTCGGCCGCTGCGGACAGTGTTTGCACCATTGAATAGACCCTCAACTGCCTTCCACCGTTCCCAGAACCGCTTCCTGCGGAACCGCTCCGAACACGCGGCTGTCTTGCTTGGCGGCCGCGCGGTAGTCCGCCATCACGTAGTAGTGACCGGCAGGCACGGTGATTGCCTTGGGATATTCACACGCCGTCTGTTCGGCCTGGCCACAGGGAAGCGTCGGGGGTTCGGGCTCCTCGGGCTGTCCGTTGCGTATCACCTTGCCTTCGCGGACCGCGATCGTGTCGCCAGGCAGGCCCACCACCCGCTTCATGCCGACCTTCTTCAATAGCCCCGGAACGGGATCGCGGCAGGGCGCTCCACCGACAGGCACCTCGGCGCACGACCCACCTTCCGCGCCGGCCGGGAGGTAGAAGACGATCACTTCACCGATCTGCGGGTGGGTGCGCGTGGGGTCGTAGTAGACCTTCGTTTCCGGCTTGTAGGTCGGTTCCATGGAGGTGGTGCTGACTTCGTAGGGAACACCTTGACCGCCGGTCGAGGCGCCGGCGCTACCGCTTGTGCCGGAGCCACCGCTCGCGGTTGAGTTGTTGTTCGTGGCCGAGTTGCCGCTTGAGCCCGAGCGACGGGCCGGCCGGTGCGCGTGCGTATGCGTATGCGTATGGACGCTCCTGCTGGGGCTGGGGCTTGAGGAGCCACCTTGCGAGGGCACTCTTGTCTGGGACCCGCTTATGGATGTGGTGGAGCTCTCGCCACCGCGTGCCGGCGTCGCGCTCGTCGCTGGGGTGCTACTCCCGGTGACCTCGCCGGCGCCTGCGGTAGTCGCGGTTGCCGTGGTCGCGGTGCTCGTCGTGCTGACCCCTTGCGCGGGCGTGCCATTGGCGTCAGCCGCGGCCGTGCTTGCGGTGTGCGAGCCGCCACCGCAACCGGCAAGCGCCACGGCGGTAAGGGCCGCCAGCACCGCGGGAGTGCTACCAACACGGAGGAAGACCCCCATCGCACGGAGGATCGCTGGCCTGTCAGGTCCGATGAACAAGCTGCCCGCAGCGTAGGCGCCGAGCACACACGATATGTAACGAAACAGTTGCTCTGCTAGCGCCGGTGACGCCACGTCAGCGTCGAGGCATACGCCGGCACACCCCGCCTGCGACGCCCCTTGCTGGAGCGGCGAATACCCGCACCCGCGCCGGCGGCGATCACGATCAAGGCCAGCAGCGATCGCGGCGGCAGGAAGGGGTCTTCGGGGGTATAGGCGGCCATGTTGGCGCGCGCGCTCTCAATCGCCTCCTCGTCTTCACGCTCTTCCTTGGGCGCGGTCGCGGGGCTGACAACAGTGACGGGGGAGGTTCCCGACGGAGGCGTTGGCCGGGCCAGCACCGGCGGTGGCGGCAGCACCGCGGCGAGCAGCGGCACCGCCGGCGGGGGGCTGAAGAAGAACGGCGCGGGTGGCGCGGGATGCAGCGGCGCGTGCGGGGGCGAGAGGACCGGCAGCGACGCCGGCGGAGGCGGAGGCACGAGTGTCAGCGGCGCCGGCGAGCCCGGCGGCTGAGAGGCCGGCGGCAAGGACGCGACGGGGGCCACCGCCGAGACTTCCCGAGCGGGGGGGTTGATGAGCGGCACTGTGCCGCATGGCTGCTGCACGCTGCCGGCCTGAACGGTGATCTGCTGGGAGTACGTCAGACCGCCGGTGGTGATCGAGATCGTGGTTGTGCCCGCGTTGAAGGCGCAGAACAGGCCCGAGTGAGGATCGGGAATCGGCTTGCCGGCAGCTGTGAGCGCAACCGCGCGCGGGTTGGGGTTGCTCGGTTCCTGCTCCACGAAATTGCCGACGTCCGGGCGCGAGGAGGTGAAGGTGTAGTCGGGCGCGATGAACTGCGCGCATGCCGAGCCGATGCAGGTCTCGGGGATCGGCACATAGGGATCGGGGGCCACATCGCCGCTTGAGCCCGTTCCTCCCGCCAGCTCCAGACCGCCCGCGGGTCGGCGCGCGAGCCCTCTGAAGAGCGCCACCTGGCTGCGTCGCAGCAGCGTTCCGTCGGTCGGGTCCACCGCCAGTTGGGAGATGCTCGGCACGAGCGTCGCGCTCACGGGCGCGCGGTTGCTGCGCGGATCGCGCGCGGCGACGTTGACGCTCGCCAGCACGAAGCCGCTCGCGCCGAGGAATTCTTCAGGCAGCGGCGAGGGAGGCACGTAGCCCAGCGTGCCGCTGCCAAGCGCCGGGATCGCAGTTGCTCCCGCACCGATCTGCTCGGAGCGGTTTTCGCCGACGCTGTCAAACAGATAGGCCGACGCGCCGCCACTCAACAGCACGCCGCGCAGCGCCGCGGCATCCTGAGCGTCGTAGTTGGGCGCATTTGCTTCCACGATGTCCGCGTTGCCCATCACGATCGCGGGCACGTGCGCGACCGTGCTCGCCTGCGTGAGCTGTTCGGCGAGCCATCCCAGCGCTCCCGCGCCAAGCGTCCCGCCCGAGAAGTCGAGCACGATCACGCGCACCGCGCCGCCGTTGCCGGCCGATTCGAAGGCGTAGGCGCCACTGCCCGCCGGCGGCACAGGGGTTCCCGCGGGCGCGCTGCCCACCGGCGCGTCGCCACCCATCGCCGCCGCGAAGGTGGCAAGGCCCCCACCCGCATCGGCGTCGGAGGGCGAGGGCGCCACGTATACCGGCAGCGAGCCGGCGGCCTGCAGGTCGCCGCGGTAAGCGTTCTGCTCGCGCGCAAAGCCTCCGGGCACCGCGCTCAGCGCGCGGGCAGCGCCACCCGCCACGCGCGCGCCGCTGTAGAGGAACGCGCGCAGCCCGGAGATCCCGGCGGCACGCGCGAGCGCCGAAGACAGCCATGCATCGGGCCCCACGCCCTCGTTGGCAAAGTCCGCGCATGGCCCCGCGCACTGCGCGTTGCCGCCGAGCGCGAAGGTGACCTGACCCGCGGGAGTCGGCACCGGCGCGCCTTCGCTCTGAGGCAGCGCGATGTCGCCGCCGAGGCGCAGCGCGGCAGCGCTCTGGCTGGTGAACTGCGCGCCGCTGATGTGAGACTGCTCGACTATCCCGCCGGTCTGCCCGCCTACCGCCCAGCCGCGCGAGCCGCTCGGGTCAACGTCGAGCGCCAGCACCGCGTCGGGCCAGTTCGGCAGGTCGGTGTTGGTGATCGAAGGCACGTTTGGATATGCCTGCCCCTCGACGTCCTGCCAGCCTTCCGCGGTCTCGCGCAACAGATAGCCGCTGACCGGCAGCGGGTCAGGGGCGATCATCACGCCTGGCTGGCCGAAGCCGGGGCTCACGGGATTGTCGATATTGAAGATGAAGTTATTGAGGTTGTTCGGGTTTGAGTTTTCCGCGAGATCCACCGACACGAGCGCCTGCACACTCGATCCCGAGCGGATCGCGGCGAGCGCGGCGATGTTCTGCGCCTCGGGCAGCGGCTGACTGGAGAAACGCCAAGGGGCGCTTGCCGAGTCGCGCTCGATCACCACCCCCGGACCTGCCGCCACCGCACCGCCGTCGGGCAGACCCGCCACCTTGGAGAGCACGCTGGCGTGCGGATCGGGCAGCCCGGCGAGCAGCGTCTGAGCGCTTGCGTCGATGCGCCAGCCCGTGCCTTCGTTGACGATCAGCCCACCGCTCTCCCCACCGGCGGCATCGACCGTGCGGTAGGTGGCCAGCGCCTCGCCCCCGGCGAAGGCGATCGAGGTGAAGTTGACCTGCCCCAGGCCTTCCGGCAGCGCCTGCTGCGTCCATGTCTTGTCATAGGCCAGCAGCGCGCCCTGCTTGCCAACCGCGTAGCCGAGCGCGGGGTTCAACGGCGAGAAAGCGACACCCGTGAGGTTGGCGTGGAAGTCCAGCGGCTCCGCCGGGTCGGGCTCCCATAGCCCGGTGTCGCTGCGCCACACCCACATCGCGCCTTCATCGCCCACGGCGTAGGCGCGGCCCGCTTCCGGCCATGCCACGCCGCGCAGACGCGGCGTGGCGACGGCGCCCGAGGCCTTGTAAAGGAACTCTCGTGTCCAACCCTCGCCCGGCAGATAGCGAGCGATCTGACCCTGATCGCCGACCGCGATCGCCTGCGCGCCGGGATCGCCGGGGGTGCTTCCCGGCTGCGTGGCAATCGCCATCAACGGCCGGCGGAAGGGCAGCGGCCAGGACTGCAAGGCGCTCGGCGCCGGGCTGGTCGTGACGTGCTCCACCTGCGCGCTGTTGCCGCCGGCGCCCGCGACGGCTGAGATCCATCCTTCTTCCGGGGAGACGAAGGCCGCGTCAAGTGAAGCGTTGCCGCCACCGCCGACGAGGTAATTGAAGTCCCCGCTGCTCTGGAAGCGCAGCAGCGCGCCGTCTTCCAGCCCGGCGATGATGCGCGTGCCCTCATCGCCGGCTGAGCCCGGCCAGGCGAAGCTGCGGTAGTCAGGGGGCAGCGGCGCCCCCAGCGAACCGCCACCGCAGGCAGCCTCGGGGAAGCACCAGGTCCCCAGGATGGTGCTCGGCGTGGTGGCGTCCAGCAGCAGCGAGAAGTCGGCCGTTTCATTTGGCGCCGCGGGCGTGGTCAAGGCCGCGTCGACCCATACGCCCTGGCTGGTGACGGTCAGCGTCTGCCCGCCGTGGCGCGCGAAGACGCCATCGCCGGCGGCCGGCGCCCAGCTTGCCGGCTGACTCTGTACCCACACGGGCGCACCGGAAGCGGCCGGCGTGCGCTTGAAGAGCATCAGCGGTTCGCCGGATGAGCTTGCCAGCATCCACGCGTTCTGCGCCGAGCTGGCGGCAATCGCCAGCACCTTCAGCCCGCTGGCGCTGTCAGAGCAGGTCCCAGCGATGTACCGCGTGCAGATCTGCTCGCGCGTCCAGTGCACGCCGTCGTAGTGCACCACCGCCACCGTCGCCGTGGCGGCCGGCACGACCAGCGCTCCGGTGTGTCCGGCGTCGTCGATTGCCGTGAAGATCGGCGCGTCCGCGGAGCCCGGCGCCGGGTAGAGGGTTTCCCCTGGCGCCAGCACCGCTCCGGGGCCGCTGCTCGGAGGCAGGCTCGCCTGCACGAAAGGCCCGCCGGGATCGCGCGTAATGAGCGTCTCCTGCTGGGCGCCGTGTTCGTCGCTCTCGCTACTGAGCATCGCGATCCCCCCCGCCGCCGTGACGCTGGGCGTGGCGCTGAACGGCAGCGCGACACCGTGTTCGTCCTGCACCGGCACGATCTGCCACGCCGTCGTGTGCGCGTCGTGGCGCAGCAGCACCGTGGCTTCGCTCACCTGCTTGGCGCCTGCCTGCGCGGGCACCGCGCCGATCACGCCGGTCGCCCATACCGCGCCTGGCGCTTCTTGGGGAGCCGCGCCGATCATGTTCACCGAGCTGGCCGGCAGACCCAGCTGCGGCTGAAAGCTCAGCCCCCCGGAGACCTGGCTGGCGTGCGCGGTCGCGCTCGCCGACGGTGTCGCGTCGGTCTGCTGTGGAGCGATGCCCAAGGCCGGCGATTCGCCCTGAGGCGCGGGCGGCAAGTCGACCCCGCCCGGCCTGTCAGGCAGCGAGGCGCTCGTCGGCGTTTGCGCCACGCGTGGCTGTGGCAGCTGCGCGATGCGCGCCAGCAGCTCGTGCCACTGTGCGGGGGCGAGCCCGCTCGCGGCCGCGTCCTCGCCCGCCGCGGCCGCGCGAGGCGAGGGGGCCAACGGCGCGCCTGAGTCCGCGCCGGCAGAGCCGCCGGGCACCGTGGCGTGGGAGCGTGCGGCCGCGCCTGAATCCGTGCCGGCGCCGGCCTGCTTGTCACCTCGCCCGAGCGCCGTCAGCGCCTTCAGCAGCGCCGGTGGGATACCCGCGAGCAGACGCGCGCGCAGCATCACCGATTCGACATAGAGGCTTGAGTGGTTGTAGGCGAAGATCGCGCCGCTGAGGCTTTGCGCGGCGCCGGCCGCGCGCAGGTAGCGCGCGGCGGCGAAGATCGCATCCGCGGGGTTGTAGGGGTCGCGCACGCCCCTGCCGGTCGCGTCCACCCCGTACTCCGCCCATGTCTGCGGCAGGAACTGCATCCATCCCTCCGCGCCGGCGCTTGAGACCGACAGGTCGTTGCCGTAGTTGGTCTCGACTTCGTTGATTCCCGCCAACACCTCCCAGGGCACCCCATAGCGCGCGGCCGCCGACTCGTAGATCGGCAGCAGGAAGGGCGGCACACGGTAGGTTTCGATGAAGAAACCTGGAACCTGGCCGGCAGGAAAGGGCGAGACCGCGAGCGGATTGCCCGCCCCACCGATGCCCGCGGCAGCCAACGGTTCCGGCGGCAGGCCGACGGTGGCGCCGATCGGCGAGGGTCCTGGGACTTCCGCGGCGGATGGCTCGCTCGGACCGGCCGGCGTGCCGCCGGTATTTGAGCCGCCTCGCCGGTGCTTGGCGCGATGTCGCTTGCGCCGCTTGCCGGGAGGATTTGCGGGGACCGTGCTGGCTGGCTGAGAGCTCTGTTGCTCGACCGACAGTTCCGCCTCCTTCGAGGCAGCCGACTTCGGCGAAGCTAGAGGTGAAGTTGAGGTTGAGGTTTGGGTTGTTTCGGCTACGGGGCCGGGGATCGGATACAGATCCGAAGAGCTCTGCTGCGTGGACGTGGTGGTTGTGGTCGTGGCGACCAACGTTTCAGAAGCCAGCGCGGACGCACAGGCGCCGAGGGCGACCACCACGAGGAAGATGGACAAAGCGCGTAGGACGCGGCTCATGCGAACGCCCCGGCGATGCACAGATTGATAGGCATAGAGAAATGCGACCCAGCTCGGGTCGCGACCGCGTGTAATCTGCCGATGGCAGCCTGCGCGAAGGTGAAGAAGTGGTGACCGTCGCCCGTTTCGCCCTGCTTGCGGAGCCTTTGTGGACGCTCCTGTGAAACTGTGGTGAACCAGGTTGCCCAGCCGGTCGCGCTCGACCTAGCATGCGAGCCATCCGTGCGCCTTCCTCGCATGCCCGCGCGCTGCTTCTGCTTGCGCTCTCACTGTCGTGCGCTTTCCTGACAACACCGCAGGCGCGTGCGCAGCTGGCGCCTGCCGTCGTGCTCAACGGCCCCAGTCCCACGATCCTCGATGTCGATGGCGCCGCGATGGCTGCCGATGGCAGCGGCGGAGTGCTCTATCGCGTGCTCGTCGGGGGTCAGCCTCACCTGTTCGTATCGCGCTTCCTGAATGGCCTTTGGCAGCCGCCGGTGCAGGTCGACGGGGGCCAGCAGTTCGCCGCCACCTTCCCCGCGATTGCCGCCGGTGAAGGCGGTCGTCTGCTGGTCGTGTGGGCCGAGCCGTGGGCGACCGTCAATCAGGTCACCCGTTACGAGCTGATGTCCGCCGAGATCGATCCCGGCGCCGCTCAGTTCGGCCCCGCCGTGCAGGTCGACCCCAAGGACATCGGCGACGGCACCGCCGCCTATCCCTCGCTGGCGATGGCGCCCAACGGTCAGGCCTACGTCGCCTACCGGGCGGTCACCAACTCGCTCGTCGGCAGCACGATCGTGCCGCCGCGGCCGGGCGATGAGCTGATCGACGTGCGCGTGGCCCGCTACAACGGCCAGGGCCTGTCGTGGACTTCGCTGGGCAATATCAACGATCACCCGCAGTTGACCATGCGCCACCCCAGCCAGAGCAATGCGCCGGCGATCGGGGTCAGCCGCGCGGGCAACGCCGTCGTGGCCTGGCAGGAGCCCGACGCCTCCGGCGTCGCGCGCATCCTCGCGCGGCGCCTGTTCGGCAACCGCGTCGGCACGGCCGTGCTCGACGTCAGCGCCACCAGCGCCAATGGGCAGCCGATCGACGCTGAAGCCGACGCGCCCGCGATCGCCGTCGGCACCTTCGGCGAAGCCAAGATCGCCTACCGCCTGGCGGGCGGCGCCGGCTCCCCCTATGGCTCGGCGCGCATCCTGATGAACACGCTGCCCAGCGAAGTCGACCCCAATGGCGCCAAGCTGCAAGGCGTCACGGTGCTTGCCGGCGCGCCCACGCTTGGGCCGCCCAGCGTGTCAAGCGACACCGTGGGCGAGTTCCGCACCGCCTTCACCGCCGGTTCGAGCACCCAGCTCGTCAGCGGCGATAACTTCCATGCCAGCAGCGCTCCGCTGCCGCTCGGCCCCGCGGCCGGCGCGCAGACCTTGACCAGCATCAATCCGGCCGGGGGCGGCATCACCGTCTGGCCATCGGTCGGCGCCAGCGGCCTGCCCGTGATCGCCGCACGCGAGGACTTCGCCCAAGGAGCCTGGCAGTCGGCGCTGCTCTCAGCGCCGATCAGCGGCCCGGTCGGGCCACCGGCGCTCGGCTCTTCAAGCAACGGCGACGCGCTCATAGCCTTCGCCCAGGGCCCACCCGATCAGCAGCAGGTGATGGCCGCCGTGGTGAAGGCGCCGCCCGGCAAGTTCATCGCCACCGCGCCCGTGGGATGGGTCAAGGGCAGCGCCGCAAAGATCTCCTGGGAAGCGCCGGCTGAGGCGTTTGGCGCCACCACCTACAGCGTGCTCGTCGACGGCCGCCTGCGCGCACGAGGACTCACCCGTCTGGCCACGAGCCTCGACCCACGCGGACTCGGCGACGGCGTGCACCGCGTGCAGGTCCTGGCCATCGACAGCCTCCAGCAGCAGACGATGACCTCCAATGTCACGCTCAAGATCGATGCCAACCCGCCCGAAGCCATCGTGCGGCATCTGGCGGGCAGACGAATCGCGGTACGAGTCATCGACCGCGCCTCCGGCGCGCTCGCCAAGGCCACGACGATCGCCTTCGGCGACGGTGGACACAGCGCGCGCAAGCTGAGCGCGCGTCACACCTACCAGAGCGCGGGCAGCTACACCATCACCGTTCATAGCCGCGACAAGGTGGGCCATACTCTCAATGTCAACCTGAGGGTACGGGTTTGAGATGATTATCGACCATCGGCTTTCGGTACTTGGGCTGACTGCGCTTGTGCTGCTCGCCTGCGAGGCTCCCGCGCAGGCGCTCTTCACCGCTCCGCTGCTCGCCTCCGGCGATCCTGCCTTGCAACTGCAGGCCGACTACGGCTACGACCCGGCGATCTCCGCCGACGGGCAATACGTCGCCTTCACCGGCTCGGTCGCCTCGCGCGCCGGGGTTTACCGCAAGAGCGTGCAAAGCGGCCAGCTGGAACTGGTCGCGGCTGGGGAACACACCGGCGCGCCCGCGATCAGCGGCGACGGGCGCTACATCAGCTTCACAAGCGACGACGAACCGGCCAGCGGCAATCCCACGGGAGCCTGCAGCAGCGTCTACGTGCGCGACATGGATCAGCCAATCGACGCGGCTGGCGCCTTCACGCTCGCCTCGGCGCGCGACGGTTCGGATGAAAGCCTCACCTACCAGCGTCCGGCGGCGGGACAGAGCAGCTTCTGCGGCTCTGCCGCCGCCGCGCGCGTCGCGCTCAGCGCCGACGGGCGCAAGCTCGCCTTCACCGTGCTCAGCCCCTCCGACCTCACCGGCGCCTGCTCGCACGCGGGCCAGTCGCTCACCTGCCCCACCCCGCCCAACCAGGTGGTCGTGCGGGATCTTGATGCGCGCAGCACCACGCTCGTCAGCGTCACCCGCGCCTCGCTCGGCGGCGTGCCCCAGCCTGTCCCTGCCGGCGGCGCCCTCTCCGGCGCGACCTACGCACCCAGCGTCAGCCTGCGCAGCGGCGGCGCCATCGACCTCGCGGTCAGCGCCAGCACAGCGGCGCTCAGCGCCGATGGCAGCACGGTGGCGTGGATGGGCGTGAACGTCGCCGAACAGACTCAGGTAAACCAGCCGCTCCCCACCGAAGGGCACACCGACGGCTATGCCGAGCCGCTCTGGCGGCGCATCGCCGACGGGCCCGCGGCGGCCACCCGCCGAGCTCTCGCGGGCGACGACGCCTCCGCGCCCGACTGTCCCCCGGCCTGCCCAGGGGGTCTTGACCTCGATTGGGACACACAGGGCATCTCGCCGCAGGAATACTCCGGCGCGGCGCCTGAGTTCGGAAGCTACACCTCGCGCGCCTCCATCTCGACCGGCTTTGACTCCGGCAACGGCTTCGGCGACACGCTCAGCGCCGTCACGCCTCAGCTGAGCGCCGACGGCACCACGCTCGCGCTGCTCTCCACCCAGCCCGACTACGGCCAAGACCCCGATTTCGGGCTGTTCAACCAGACCAAGCCGCCGCCGGCCAACGCCTTCCTCGTCAACATGACTCCAGGACTGACGCGCGCGCAGGCGATCGTGCGGCTCACCGACTGGGCTTCGCTCAACTTCATCGACCCCGCGCTGAGCCCGCCCATCACCAGCCTGGCGCTGTCTGCCGATGGCACGCACCTGGCCTTTACCACGCAGCGCATCGCCTTCCCCCTGGCGCCCCCCGCGCTGATCACGCCGCCGCTCAGCGCCGCCGGCGCCACCCAGCTCTACGAGGTCAACCTGCCCGCCGGCACGTTGCAGCTCGTCAGCCAGGGATACGACGGCCAGCCTGCCAACGACGGGGTATTCGCGGCCGCGCTCAGCGACAACGGGCAGCAGCTGGCCCTCTCCTCAGCCGCCGGCAACCTCGCCTATGGCGTTGTCAATCAAGGCAGCGACGTGTATACGACAGAAGAAATCAACTCGCCCACCGTGCTCGGCACGCAGAGCATCACAGCGCCCCCGCCGGGACTACAGGTCGCGGTTCCGTGGAGCATCAACGCAAGCACCGCGCCCTCGCCCGACGGCTCGCTGCTTGTCTATGTATCTGTGCCTGGTGCCGGGACGCTCAGCGCCAGTGCCAGCCCCGTCGTGGCGAGCGGCCGCGCCTCCTCCACCCGGCGGCACACGCCACGCAAGCACGCCAAGACCGCGGCACGGCGCAAACTTCCTACGCGCAAAGGACGCACGCCGAAGCCTCCGAAGAGTGTTCAGATCGCGCACGCCGCGACCAGAGCCACCGGCCCCGGCTTCGTTGAGCTGCACCTCGTCCCGGCTGCGCGCTACCGCTCGCTGCTCGCCGGCAAGCACGGTCTATACGTAACCGTCACCGTCACTTTCAGCGCCCCCGGCCATCCACGGCTGCGTCTCCTCCTGCGCGCCAACATCCCCCACCGGCCGGCGATCTACAACCTGCCTGTGCCCGCCTACGGCCTGCCCAAGGTCCATGCGCATACGCCCAAACATCGCAAGCCTCGCTCCAAGCGTGGGGGTAAGCGCAGGTGAGGCGACCAGCGCAGGTGAGTCGACCAGCACAAAAAGCCTCTGTGCCCAAAGCCTTGGCGCCCGTGACACTGCTGGTGGTGGCGCTCGCCATGCTGCTATCGGCAGCTGGGTCGATCGCGCCTGCCCTCGCGGCTGCCGGCGAAAGCGAAGGCGCGCCCGCGGCCAGGTGGCAGTTCGCCGCGGCCGATGCGCCCCCGCCACCCCCCGGCGTGCCGCCGGCCAGTTTCCCCGTGCCGCTCGGCGAAGTCGGCGACATCGAGTTCTGGACGCCCAATCGCGGCCTGCTCATCACAGGCGGTACCGGCAGCTCCTGCGCCGCCACCGCCGGCGCCTCGGTCCCCTGCGGTCTCTATGCCTACAACGGCGCCTCCTGGCATCAGCTCTCCACCGTCTGTGGCGGAGCACACGGACGCATCGCCTGGGCCGGACCCGATGAGTTCTGGACGATCTCCGACCAGCGCCCCGGCCAGGTCGTCGTTGCAGGCGCCGAATACGGCAACATCTCGCTGTGTCATTTCAAGGACGGGCAGGTCATCGCCTCCTACGCGCAGCCGCTCAACCAGCCCTTCTCCTACATGGCGATGGACGCCGCCGCCTGCCTCAGCCCCAGCAACTGCTGGTTTGGCGGCGAACTCGGCCAGTCACCCAACTTCGGCGCCTTTCACCTGCATTGGGACGGGCAGAGCCTGACCGTCGCGTACTCCCCTCAGGACCATGCTGTCGCCGCGATGGCGCTCGCCGGCCCCGGCGCGTTGTTTGAGAGCGTCGCCCTGCACCCCGAAGACGTGTATGGCTCAGAAAGCGCCGCTCATCCGTGGGTGCTGCACCAGCTCGACCCCCCCGGCTCAAGCGTGGACTTTCACAATCTCTTCATGCCCGACCCCAGCTGCGCGGCGCTTGAGTTCTGCCCGCCGCTGCCCAACTACGGCTCAGACAGCGCCGGGCTGCCGGTGGAAGCGACGACGCTCGGCCCGTTCGCCCTCAGCAGCGACTACAGCCCCTCGGGCAGCAACCCCGCCGCCCCGCAGCTGTGGGCCATCGCCGGCCCCGATGGCAGCGAAGCAAGCAGCTCCGCCGGGGGTGTCGCGCACCCGATCGCGCTGCGCTACAGCGAAGACCCCACCACTCATGAATACACCTGGGCTCAGGTGCTCGGCAGCGAGAACCCCGGTGGCGACGATCCTTTCGGCGCCGAAGAAACGCCGCAGGGAATCGCCGCCGAACCGGGCACGGACACCGCCTGGGTCACGCTCCACGCCGGCGACGGGGAAGCCCATGTCGCGCATCTCAGCGCCGCGGGCGCTATCGCCACACGCGAAGACCTCGGCGCGGCACAGGAAGTTGGGCGGCGCGGCAACGCCGGCCCGATCGTCTGCCCCGCCAGCAACGACTGCTGGCTTGCTACCGACCGAGGCTGGCTGTTTCACTACACCAACGGCAGCGCGCTGGCGCAGGACACCGATCCCAACTTCGCCGGCGTCATCGCCTTCCGCCCTGGTGATGACGGCGTGCCGCAGTTGCCCGCCGACGAACCGCCCCCGGATGACTCTTTGGCCAACCAGGCCCCGCCGCCACCGCCTCCAGCCCCGCCGGCGCCCACTCCCCAGGTGCTCTCCAACGCGTCGGTGATCGTTGGCCTGCGCTCGCACGTGATTCATGGCAATACGCTCGAGCTCAGCTTCAAGCTGATCGCCGAAGCTCACGTGCAGCTGCTCGCCAGCCGCCACGGCCACATCGTTGCCAAGACCCCCCGTAAGACGCTCAAGGCGGGCAGGCGCAAGCTGCTGCTGCGTCTCAACGTGCATCGCTGGCCAACCAAGCTCGATCTCAAGGCCACGCCGCTGCATCCGCTCACGGCGCCCGCATCCAGTGGGGGCGCCAACAGCACTCAGACCGTGACAGGCCCGTCCAATGCGGACAACCTCTCCACCTGAGCGGCCAGCGTGCCGCCATCGATCCCTGCCGCGGCCTGCTCGGCCAGAAACTCCTCACGCTCGGGGGCGCTCCGCCACGGCCGGCGGTAGAGCGACTCGCCTTGCAGGCGCGCAGCCAACTCGCCGTTGCGCCGGGCCTGCGCATCGTCACGAAAGCTCTCGCCGTCATCGCTCACCAGCCCGCCCGAGATGTAGAGCTGCGCTTTCGGACGGCGCCCGTCGGGTAGGGCAATCGTCTTGAAGCCGTAGCCCGCGCGTTTGATCCGCGTCGTCCACTCCGCGTGCTCGTGGCCCCAGCCCTGGAAGCGGCTGTCGAGGAAGCCCACCTTGCTAAGCGCCTCGGCCGAGATCGCCAGGCACTGTGCTGTCGCGGCGGGGTTCACGAACGGGTCCTGCGGCGTGCCGCTGCCGCTCACCGTGTGCTCGACCACCTTGGCGTGGTGATAGGCGAGGTGCTGCCAGCGCCGGCTTCCCTCGATCCAATCCCGCTCCCAGCCCTCCACAGCAGGGCGCACGTCGTCCTCCATCAGCAACAGCGGATCGCAGCCGAGCGCCGCCAGCGCGAACAGGCCGCGGTTCTTGTTCCACGCTACACCGCGATTGTGCCCACCGATAACCGTCAGTCCCCGCCCACGACAGCACCGCACGCTGTCCTCACCGCCACCGTCCTCGGCCACGACGAGCGCATGGGGCTCGCGCGTGTGCGCCGCCAGCGCGTCCAACAGCCGCCGCAGGCGATCCGGGCGGCGGTAGGTGATGACGGCGATTCCCAGGCGCGCAGCCATCGCGCTACCCCGCTCGCAGCGCGAACGCCATCCGCCGCGCCGCCTCCTGCCACGGCGGCATGGCTGTGCGCAGATGGCGCTGGGCGGCCGCTACCAGGCGCGTGCGCAGCTCCACGTCCTCCAGCAGACGCACGATGTTGTGGGCCAACGCCTCGGGGTCGCGCGGTGCGCTTACCAACGCGGTGTGCTCGTTGATCGCATAGTCGCGACTGCCCTTCGTGTCGGTCGTGGCTAGCGCAGCGCCACACGCCAGCGCCTCCGCGCCGCCGAGCCCGAAGCCCTCCTCCCAGCTCGCCACGAGGTGCACCGCGCTCGATCGCAGCAACGCCGCCACCTGTGGCCGACTCGGGCTCGCAAGGAACGCACCGCCCTGAGCAATCCGCTCCGTCCCAAACAGCGCCGGTTCCACCTCGGGGCGCCGCGCGCGCACCAGCGCCAGCGCCTGCAGCGCGTCCTCTGCGCCCTTCCAGTCCAGATGGTGAGTCATCAGGCTCACCCGCGCCGCGCGCTGGGACTGCGGCGGACCCGCCGCGAACACCTCACCGTCCAAGCCTTGGGGCACGTAGGCGCACTGTTTGCCCCGCGCCAGCATCAGCTCAACCAGCCACCGCGCGATCGCCACCGACTCGTGCGCCGCCGCCAGATTCGCCTCCACCACCGGCGACCCCGGTGTGCCGTAGCCTTGGAAGAACAGCACCTGCCGCCCCAGCTTGGAGGGCAGCTCGTCAAGCAGCGCCGCGTCGGGCATGTCCGCCGGATACACCAGCACGTCCGCCTGCGGCAGCGTGGTCTCGTTCAAAGCCTGTGCCCAACGCACCTCGACCCCGGCGATCTGCCGCGACGGGCGCTCGCGTACCGCGATGCACACCTCAGCCTCCTCGGCCAGGTGACGCGCGAACTGCTCGATCACATACACCCCTCCGCTGGTCGGGCGCTGGTGGGGCGCCAGGAAGGTCACTCGCAACTTCGCGGGCGCTGTCCGCGCCAGTTGCTCCCCCCGTCGAGCCATCTCCCCCGCCTGCTCCACGTAACGACGCTCCAGCACCTCCAGCTCGTCCTGTGTGCGCTGGCCGGGCCGGCGCATCTCCCCCAGCAGCTGCGCGCGCTCCTGCTCGCGCTGCTTTACCTCCTCCGCGCTCAGCGGCGGCTCCTCTTCATCCGGACTCGGCGCCAGTGGAGCGCCGGCTCGCTCCAGCTGGCGCTCCATCCTCGCTGCCGCCCATTGCTCAAGCTGTGCGTCTCGATGGCTCTCCACGTAGTCCTTCAGCGTCTGCGCCGGCGCGAGCGCCTCACCTGGCTGTGCCTGCCAGCGCTGGGCCAAACGCTCGTGCTCGGCGCGTAAGCGCGCCGTCAACGGCACCCCCACAAACTCCACCATCATCTCCAGCCAGCGCTGATCGCCGCGGAACAGCGCCTCATAAGGCAGCAAAGCGACCGACCCGGCGTCCTGCCTCGCATCGAGCGCTTGCACCGATGCCAGCGCCTCGTTGCACATCCTCACCGCCAGCGTGTGGTCGTTCTCTGCCGGCCACCAATCGTGCGGATCGGCTGCGCGACGGCGAAACGAGCGCGCCACCTCCAGTGGGTCACGTACGAGCACGAGCACACGCACGCCTGGGAAGCGATCCAGCAGTTGGGGCAGTACGCGTGTGTAGAGCGGCACTTTGTCGCCTGTCACCTTCACCGAGCCACTCTCCCAACGCGTGCGCAAGCGCTCGTATAGAAGCTCGCCGCGAATGTCGGTCTCCGCCGTCAGCGGCGAGAAGAGCTGCTCGGCTTTGAAGTGAAAGGGATCGAGTGAAGCGCGCAGGCGTTTGTAACGCTCGAAGCCGATCGCCAGCTGAGGGTGCTCGTTGAGCAGGAACGTCAGCGCGCTCGTACCCGAGCGCGGGCAGCCGGCGATGAACAGATAGCGCGCCGCGGACACCGCGCGATGCTTGCAAACGGACGCTGCTCGCGCTGTTTTGAGCGCCGATCCGTTCACCGCTCCTTCACACGGTGATCTCTGGCTCGTCACAAAAAGTGGCCCTTTGCAGCCGAATCTAGTCTCACAGTCATGACAGCCTCGGATCTGTATCCAGCGGCAAGCGAGCCTTCCAGGACGCGCGTGGATCTGCACTGTCACTACACCGCCTCGCAGGAGTCGCGGCTGGGCGTGCAGCGCGCCGTGGGGTTGCCCGAGTGCGCCACCCCTCCGCAGGAGGTCTATGAGCTGGCCAAGCGCCGCGGCATGGACTTCGTCACGATCACCGACCACGACACGATCGACGGTGTCCTGCAGATCGCCGGCCGGCCCGACGTCTTTATCTCCGAGGAGCTGACCGCCTCCTTCCGCGGCCAGCCTCAGGCGGTGCACGTGCTTTGTTACGGCATCACCCCCGCGGACCACGAGTGGCTTCAGACTCACAGCAGCGATGTCGAGGAGTGCGCCGAGTACCTGCACAGCAATGACATCGTCTGTGCTCTAGCTCACCCTTATTACAACGTCGGCGCTCCGCTCACCGCGCGTCACCGCCGCCGGCTCGCCGACCTTTTTCCCATCTGGGAGGTGCGCAACGGCTCGCGCGCTCGCGAGCTAAACCGGCCTGCCGCGATCTACATTGCCACCTGTGAGGGCGTGGGTATCGGCGGCAGCGACGACCACGCCGGCGTCGATATCGGGCGCACCTTCACCGAAGCTCCCGCGGCCGATAGCCCAAGCGCGTATCTAGATCACCTGCGTGCGGGGGATGTGGTTGCACGCGGCGCCCAGGGCAGCGCCGCCAAGTGGGCTCACGCCGCAATCGTCCTCGCCGCCCGCGCGCTTCCCACGCAGGGGCCCAGCCCCACCCAGGGCGCCGACCCCGCGCAGCAGCCCAACCCCACGCCGGGCGCCGACCCCGCACAGAAGCCCAACCCCAGGGCCGTCATGCTGATGATGCAGCGGCTCTTGCGCGAGGGGGACGCCCGGCACGGGGCCACCGGCAACGACCTGAACCCGCAGGACGCGCGAGCGCTGCTGCGGGCTTGGCTGAGCGCCGTGGAACTCGATCGCCTCGACGAGCGCGGTCTGATCGCCTACATGCAGCACGAGCGCTTCAGCCATGCCGATCTCTATCGCCGCGCCGCGCGCGCGCACGAGCGCAAACTGCGTGGCGCCGTCGGCGAGGTGGTCCGCGCGATCGAAGACGCGGAGGAGGACCTCATGGGCGCCGCCTCAGGCGTCTTCGAGGGTTGCATCGCCGCGATTCCCTACGCTCCCGCCACCGCCTTCCTGGGCAACGAGAAGGCCAAGCTCGATACACGCGAGGACGAGGTTCCGCGCGTGGCCATCCTCGCCGATGGCATCGGCAGCACCCACGGCGTGACGCGCACGATCGAGGAGATCCGCGACCGCGGCGTGCCGGGCTTTGAAATTGAGGTGATCGGCACCGACGCTGACGTGGATCGCCGCCTCTCAGCCGTGGCGGAGATCGACGTGCCTTTTTATCCCGGCCTGAAGATCGGCGTTCCCAGCCTCACCGTCGCCGTTGAGACGCTCGCCGAGGGGCGCTTTGACGCGATCCACGTCTGCTCCCCCGGCCCCGTGGGGATCGCCGGCGCGCTCGTCGCCCGCGGCCTGCGCCTGCCTTTGGTAGGCAGCTACCACACGGAGCTCACCGCCTACGCCGCCCTGCGCTCACAGAACAGCCGCGTGGCGAACGCGATGGACCTCGCGGTGCGTTCCTTCTACAACTCCTGTGACCTCGTCCTCTCTCCCAGCCCCGCCTCCGATGAGGCGCTCACAGCGCTGGGCGTGAGCGGCCAACGCACAGCGCGCTGGGATCGCGGCGTGGATACCGCACGCTTCGCGCCGTGCTTGCGCGGAGAGCTGCCACTGCCCGGCGCCATCAACGTTATCTATGCCGGGCGCATCACGCGCGAGAAGGGCTCTGAGCTGCTGGCCGACGCCTTCCTGGCGGCCCACCGCCGGGACCCCCGGCTGCACCTCGTCGTGGCGGGAGGCGGGCCCGAGCAGGGGTATCTGCGCGAATGCCTGGGCGAGAACGTGACCTTCCTCGGCTGGCTCGCCGGGCGCGAGCTGGCTCAGGCCTACGCCAGCGCCGACATCTTCCTCTTCCCGAGCGCTACCGACACCTTCGGCCAGGTCATTCTTGAGGCTCAGGCCAGCGGCCTGCCCGTCGTGGCCGTCGCCCAGGGTGGCCCGCTCTCGCTCGTGCGCCACGGCGTCGATGGGCTGCTCTGTGCCGCCGAACCCCACGCTCTGGCCGAGCGCCTGCTGGCGCTCGCCGCCTCCCCTCTGCTGCGCCGGCGCCTGGCTGCGGCGGGGCTGGCGGCGGTGCGGGAGCGCACCTGGGAGAGCGCTTTGGAGCGCCTTGCGGGCGGCTACCGGCGGGCGCTCTCCGCCACCAACGATGCCCACGGCAATGACACGCAGGGGGAGCGCCATGCCGCGTAACGCCGGCGCTCGCAAGGGCACCATCGCGGTGGCTCTGCACGATGTCGAGCCCGCCACCTTCGAGCGCTGCGCTCGCATCCGTGATTGGCTCGATGACCACGGCGTTGACCGCGTAACGCTGCTTGTCATTCCCGCCCGCGATCTGCACCCGCTGGGTGAGCGTTCGCCGGAGATGATCCAGTGGCTCGCCGAGCGTCGCCGGCGCGGAGACTCGATCGCCCAACACGGCTTCCAGCACGAGCGCCTGCGCCGCCCCGATTGGACGCAGCGCTTGCGCTCGCCCGCCACCGGGCATCAGCGCACGGCTGAGTTCATTGGGCTCGATGGTCCCGAGACGCGGCGGGCCGTGGAGGCCGGCTGGCGCGTGCTCAAGCTCGCCGGGGTCGAGCCCGATGGGTTCGTCGCTCCTGCCTACGCCTACACGCGTGCGCTGCGCACAACGCTCAACACCGAGGGCAAGCTCAGCGTGCGCTTCCGTTGGTGGGCAGGCCTGCTGCGGTTACACAGCGCATTCAGCGGGCATGCCGGCGCCAGCGCGTCGCTCGGTGAGGATGCTGACACCGGCAGCCATAAGCTGCTCGCGCCCGCGTGGGACATCGGCAGCGAGGGAGTCATGCGCCGCGCGCTCTCGCCGACGCTCATCCGTGCCGGCAGCTTCCTGCAAGGACGCACATTACGTCTGGACCTGCATCCCGCCGATCTCGACCGGCCGCGACACATGCTGGCGCTTGAGCGCGTGCTCAGCCGCACGGGCGCCAAGCGCACCGCGATCACCTACGACGAGCTCGCCGCGCGCCTTTGATCGGGCCCGCGGTCTTATTTGGAGAAGACCGCGCCGTTAAACGAGTGCACCGCGCTCGCACCGGCGTACCCGAGGTGCTTGAGCCCGAACAGATCCTCGATTGTGCGCAGCAGTGAAAAGTGGTTGTAGGGGTCCTGATCGACGGCCCCCGCCTTCACGAAGGGCGAAAGCAATAGCGCCCCCACCTGACCGCCACCGGAAGGCGGCAACTGTCCGCCCCCCGGCAGCGCTGCCGGGGCAGGCAGATTCGGGAAGCGCGGCTGGCCGCAGCAAGAGCTTGAGTCGGCTTCGATCCCGGTGGCGGGTGCCTGATCGACTGTGATCGCCAATAGCCCACCCTTCTTGTATGCCTTTGAGGCCTGTATCTCGGGCACCACCTTCTTCAGGAACGCCTGCGCGCTGCCCACGCCTGCCGCCTGCCCATTCGTGCAAGGCGTAGCGCTGCCGTCATGGCACAGCGACGGCACGATGTAGGAAAAGGCGGGAGTGCGCTTGGGGTTTTTCAGGTCTGAGCTCAGCGCTTTCAAGCCCACGTCGTTCGCTGCGCAGCTCGCAGCTGAGTCGATCACGCTGTGGAAGTAAACGAAGGGGTTGCGAAAGGTCGTGTATTCCTCGCCCGTCGTGGCTTCGTTGGCCGGAGTCGCCTGATTGGCAGCGCCTGGGGAGGTGGACGGAGGCGGCGTCGAGCCCACCGTGGGGTCGGCCGCGCCAAGCGCGGGATGCACGCAGGCGCTCGATTCTCCACCCATGCCTTCGACATAGGCCCGCCACGTGAGGTGCTTGGCGGTGAGCTGCCCTGCAAGCGTTTCCGTCGACTTTGGATATACACAGCCTCCGCCTGTCACCTGCCCGTCCTGGCCGGACTGGCTTGTGCCCGTCGCGGGCACGATTTCGGCGAATGTCGGGCAGTTGATGGCTGTCTGTGCAGTGGGACCTTGTCCACTCACAAGCGCGATCCCATTGGCCAGCTCGTCGTGGGCCACGGCGTAGTAGCGCACCAGCAGCTCTCCCTGCTTCTCCAGCGTCTGTGACAGGTAAGGAGCCTTGGAGGCAGGGCCGAAAACAGCCGCGTAGGGCTGGCTGGCAAGCACGATCAGGAATACGTGCTTGACGGCGGGCAGCCCGTTTGAGTTACCCGAGCCTGCGCTGCCTGAACCCGCGCCGCCACCTGAGCCGTTGGAGTTGCCCGAGCCAGAGCCAGAGCCGGAGCTGGAGCCAGACCCCCCCGAGCCCCCCGATCCTGTATTTCCCGCGCCTTGCGAGGCGCCACTTGAAGCATCTTCATTTGCCCCCGTCGCGATCGGTGCGGTGGGCGTGGGGGTCGTCTGTGTCGCGGGAGTCGGTGGCGTCACCGGGGGAGCGGCCGACGCCACCGTGGCCGGCGGCAGCATTAGCTTGAGGTGTGCCTGCGGCGGGGCCGCTGAAGTAGCGGAGTCGGAGGTGATGGTTCCCACCAGCACTCCGAAACCAAGAAAGACCACTGCGAGCAGCCCGCGCACCCACGGCGGGGGCAGTGTCAACTGGTCGAGGCTGCCCAGCAGGTTGCGCAGCACTTCGACCTCCGCCTACTCTCGGGCGGCGGTCACGGGATTCATGACCAGCGTGTCCTGCCGCTCCGCTGGCAGCGCCGCGTCGGATGCGCCAGGCGGCGTTGTACTCCGCGTATCGGGCACAGCCGCGCTCGGTGCACGCTCCATCAGCGTGGCTCCGCACTGCCAGCAGAAGAGCGCGCCGCGGCTATGAGGCGCCGCACATGCGGGACAGCTGCCCACGCTGGCGGAATCCTCCAAATGCAGCAGCCGCTCCACCTCTGCAAGCTCGGCGTCGCGCTCCTGCAACAAAGCCGCTCGCCGCACCAGCACGTCTAGGCGAAAATGATCGCGGATGGCCATCTCATATGCCAGCCCACCCAGGTCCCACTGCTGTTCAGCCACCTGGTCGGCCAGCTCATCGCGACGGCGGCGCAGCGATGAGGCCGGCGACGAGGACGAGGCCGCCGCCGAAGATGACGCCGCCGCCAGGGATGACTCCGCCGCCAGGGATGGCGCCGCCGCCGGGGATGGCGCCGGTGGCGAGGAGGAGCCCAATGGTGAAATTGAGGCCGGTGGCGGAGTTGAGGCCATCAGCCGGTGGAGACCACATTGGGAAGGTTCTTGGACTTTTGCTCGTAGCTCTGGCCGCTACCGCCGTTATGCAGGTTCTTGATCGCCGCCGGCGGCGCAGGCTTGCTCGGTACCGCACCCACACCCGTCGAAGAAGGCTTGCTCTGCTTAGGCGCTGAAGTGGTGGGCGAGGTCGTGGATGTCGTGGTGGGCTGGGTTGCCGTCGTACTCGTGCCGGCCGCTCCAGCTCCCGGTGCAGCCACGATCACCTGCGGCGCAGCCGCCGTCCTGCCCGTGCTCGAACCCGTGCGACCGATCAGGACACCAATACCCATCGACAACAGCAGCACGCCCACACCCGCGATCACCGCCGTCGCGCCGCTCCCTCGCGTGGGGGTTGCCCCAGCCCCTCCGCTGCCGCCGGCCGGCGGCGGCGTCGACGCCGCCGGCGCACCAGCGACAGCGGCAGGCGCGTCCGCGGACGCCGAGATCCCCAAGCCCTCGCGCACGCCACCCAGATGCGCCCTGCGCGCGCCGCACTCCAAACAGTAGCGCTGGCCAGCGTCCATGACAGCACCACAGCTCGCGCAGGGCTCGGTAGCGCCACTGGCGCGCGCGCCAGTGGCAGGCGGTGGGCTTGCTATCGAATCAGCGGACAGGGTGAGTCTCCTCGCTCGGAGGGAAGAGCAGTCCCGACGGCGGGACGACTCATGGTCGAGGCAGCGGCCATGCGGGCGCGTAAACATTTGGTGAACGCCGAGCTGAACGCAGGCTGAACACTTCGCTGTGCCCAAAGCTGCGCTGTTCACCATTTCTTATCCATAACGTCACCGCCCTTTCACCTGCGGCAGAGACGGCCCGTAATACCGTCGCGCGGCCAGTGGACGACCAGTCGCTCCGCTCATATCAGGGGGGAACCGCCTTGCACCATCCGGGGGAGCACAGACGCAGCTTCGTGCTGATCCACGGCAACCTTGAGATTCGTCCCGAGGAGATCCAAGCTTTGGTGGACGGCCGCCGGGTGGGGCTCACGGTGCGTGAGTTTCAGGTTCTGCTGGTTCTGGCCCGGCGCGAGGATCATGTGCTGCATCGCGGCGACATCTACAGCCAGGTGTGGGGTGGGGAGATGAAGCACCGCGATCGCTCGGTCGACGTCTTTGTGCGCAAGGTGCGCACAAAGCTGGCTCACGTGGCGCCGGGCTGGAACTACATCCATACCCACTTTGGCGTCGGCTACCGCTTCGCCGCCATGCCACCAGAGGCCTGACGGTTCCAATGCGTAGGTCGGAAATGTTTCCGACCTACGACTATTTCTGACTCCACAAGTTCAGGCTCTGCCGAAACCCCTTGTTACCGCAGGGTTTTTTTGCGCCGCGCCAATCTGGCGCATTGATTGATCAGAATGTTTCCGATATTTACTTGACTGTGAACGCCTGGCGGAACATGATGACGCTGGGCCTCCGAGGGAGGATCCAGGCGAGCAGCGGGTTCTTCAGAACCCCTGGCGCCTCCACCAGAGCGCCTTTTGGCGCTCCTCGATCCTGTTCATCTAGATAAGGAGCAAGTCTCATCATGATCAGAACAAAGATGCTGGCGGTTCTCGTCGGCATGATCGCTACGCTGGCCGTCTCGGCGGTACCAGCGTTCGCGGAATTCCAGTCCAACTCGGCCGCCACCAAAGGCACCGTCAAAACAGGCGCAATCGTCCTGGCCGGTGGCGGCGCGACGCTTGAATGTTCAAGCGGCTCGGGCACCTGGACGATCCTCTCAGGAGGCGTGGCGTCCACCAAAGGCAAGAACGAGCAGCTGGAAATCTCAGCGGCCGGCTGCAAGGCAAAAAGCAGCTTTATCAAAGAAGCCCCAGGAACCGCGAGCGTTTGCGTTCTTGAACTCACACAAGAACTAGGTAAAGAAACTGCCGTAGGGTCGATCGTCAAAGAATGTAAAGTTGAAGTCAAAGTCCTTGGCACCTGCGTCATCACGACGGAAGGCGGCCAGACAGGTCTCGTAGAAAACAAACTCGCCAACGTCGGCAGCAACGACGTCATCACAGCCAACGACGGCGGCATCAAAAGCAAACCCAACTCGAATTGCCTTGGGGTCAAAGCAACTGAAGCAGCCACAGAGAAAGCGGTTGCCACCGCCGAAGGTCAAAAATGGGTATAGGCCGCTGAGGGCCTGACTCAAAATGACGCACGTGGGGCGGGGCAGTGCGACCGCCCCACGCTCGTTCAGGCGTTCTCCTTCAGAGTCATGCGCGAGCGCCCACCATGTTCATGCCGCAGTCCTAGCGCCCACAGGTCTCTCACGAGCTTTCATCGACCATCGCACAAAGGAGCAAAAGCGCCTTCATCAAAGGCGCAACGGCTACCGTCAAAGCATGCACCTTTGAACTCCAGCAAACGCTTGGCTCGACCAAAGCAATCATGGCGGTGCTCACCGATTGCGATATCACGGTCAAAGCCGTTGGAACATGCCTTGGGCGAGCCGGCTCGACTCGCCCAGGGCATCAAGGACGAAGCCTGCGCCCAAGAATCAGTTTTCGGTGTGATTGGCGCCCGGCACCTTCTCGAACGCGCAGCGGAAGTTCTCCGGCTGGGACACCGGCTCAGACCCCGCGAAACCGCCCTTCTGCCCGTTGGAGTAGACCGTCACGTACTGCAGCGTCGCCGGCTGAGGCACCGCGGGCAGGGGCACCGGATTGGGTTCGCCCGTGCGAGGGTTGCCGGTCGAGCCCTGGCTGACCCCCTCAAAGCCCGCGGCGTCGGAGCCGGCGGCGGTGGTGACCAACGTGGCTGACATCTCGCGCTGATCCTTGAGGCCGACGCTTGGGTCCAGCTGGACCGTTGCCGTGCTCTGGTTGTCATGGATCGTGGACTCCAGCTTGACCCGCTTGGCGGCGCCGATCAGCTGCGCGGCGGTGGGCAGGTAACCGCCTTTTTCCACACACGTCTGAGCGGCCCAGAAGTAGTTGTTCTTGCCGGCATCCTGGGTGAGCAGCGGATAGGGTGAGTCTTCCAGGCACCAGGTGCCGAGGTCCGCCGAGGTTGGCGGGCAGGCCGACAGTGCCTGCACGTTCAGCCCCCCCACCGCATTGGCGTTCTTCACCGTCGGGATCGCGGCAGCGGGGAACTTGCGGTTCTTGCCGAGCACCAGAATGCCGCTCGGCAAGGGCTTGGCGCTGACACGATGCCCGGCCAGCTGCGTCACGGCATGGCTGACAGCGTGCCGCGCCGCGTCGGCGAGCCCCGTCGTCGAGAGGATCAGCGCCAGGATCGAGATGACCAGCGAGGCCGAGGAAGCATTACGGGAAAGGCGTCCACCGGCCGATCGATCCGAGGAGCCGCCGCTCATCGTCCCTCGGGCCGCGAGTCGCGCTCGGGCACGATGCGGTGACGCCGGCGGGCCTCCTTGAGCTCCTCCACCGCGGTGTCCAGGGACTCAAGCGTGGTCTCTTGCACGGTCGACAGCACCGCCTCAAGCGCCACGCCTGAGAGCGTCTCGTGCTCAAGGAGCGCATGGGCGGTCTCCTCCACGGCTTGCCAGTTGGCTTCGAGCAGCGCCGTTGCCCGTGCCTCGGCATCGCCAACCAGGCGCTCCACCTCGCGGTCAATGAGATCCAGGGTGGAGGGGCCTACCGAGCCCAGGTCCTGCAAGGAGGCGCCAAGGAACACCTCGCCGCCCTTCTCGCCAATGGTGACGGGGCCGAGGGCCTCAGACATGCCAAAAGAGGTGACCATCGTGCGCGCCAGATTGGTGGCCGCGTGCAGGTCATCGCTTACGCCGGTCGAGAGATGACCGAAGGCAATGCGCTCGCCCGCGGTGCCGGCAACGATCACGGTCAGCTGGCGCAGCAGATCGGGTTCGCTCTGGATCACCTGATCGCGGTCGGTGAGCATGTGCGCGGCGGTGCCAAGCGTGCGCCCGCGCGCGACGATCGAGAGCTTGCGCGTAGAGGTGGATTGACCCAAGGCGTCAGTGGCAACCGCGTGGGCGGACTCGTGGATGGAGATCAGCCAGCGCTCCTCACGACTGAGTATGTGCTTCTTGGCGGGGCCCGAGACGACGCGATCGATCGCCTCCTCCAAGGTCGCCTGATCGATCTCTCCACGTCCGTCGCGCACGCTCAGAAGGGCACCCTCGTTGATCACGTTCGCCAGCTCGGCGCCGCTGAAGCCGGGGGTCTGACGGGCAACCTCTTCCAGCGACGCATCTGCCGCCAGCGGCCGCTTGGCGCCGTGCAGGCGCAGGATCTCAAGACGCCCATGCACGTCGGGCACATCAACTGTCACCTGGCGGTCAAAGCGCCCTGGGCGCAGCAGCGCGGGATCGAGGACATCAGGTCTGTTTGTGGCACCCATCACCACGAGCCCGCCATCGCCGGCGAAGCCGTCCATCTCCACCAGGATCTGGTTCAGCGTCTGCTCGCGCTCGTCATTGCCCTGGCCAATACCAGCGCCGCGCTTGCGCCCGGCGGCATCGAACTCGTCAATGAAGATGATCGCGGGGGCGGCCTTGCGGGCCTTGGCGAAGAGGTCACGCACACGCGCGGCGCCGACGCCCACCAAAGACTCCACGAAGTCCGAGCCCGACAGCGAGAAGAAGGAAGCCTCGGCTTCGCCCGCGACCGCCTTGGCCAGCAGCGTCTTGCCGGTACCGGGAGGTCCCACCAGCAACACTCCCTTGGGCGCCGCCGCACCGACCTTCAGGTACTTGTCCGGTTCGGCCAGATAATCGCGTATCTCGCGCAGCTCGGCCACTGCCTCGCCGGCGCCGGCGACATCGGCGAAGGAGATCTTTTCCGCGGTCCCCTTGCCCTTGCGCTTGCCCTTGCCGGTGAAGCGCGAGAAACCCGCGATCCCTCCGGCGCCACCATCGGCACCCAGACGCGTGAAGAAGGCAAACAGGCATACCAGCAGCAGGATCGGGATCAAGAACTGCACCACGATCGTGCGCAGAGCCTTACCGGGCTGCTGTGCCACGATGACGACAGCCCCGCTCTTGCCGATGCTGCTGAGCAGCGCCTGCGTTTGCGCACCCGAGCTGGGGTAGGAGGCCCACAGCTGCTGGACCGGCGGACGCGTGGTGATCTCCACACGGCTGTCGTGGTCGAGCAGCGTGGCAAGCGCAATGCCTTTCTGCCTGGCGAGCGTTTCAACGCGGCTGAGAGGTATCTGCGAGCCATAGCTGCTGGGCCCGATCGACCCCAGCAGCAGCGCGAAGGCGATCGCCAGACCAATCGAGGCGAGCGCCAGGAAGGTGGTGAGCGGGTCCCGCAGCAGTACACGGGCGACACCCTGCGCGAACGCTTCAAGACCGACGAGCACAGGGTTGCGCCGCTGGGCCAGACCCGAGCGCACCTGCTTGGAGGGCCCCCGGGCGTTGGAGCGAGTGCCGTTTGGGCCACCGTTAGGCGTAGCGGGGGCGCCATTGGGCTGGGGGGTGGGATTGTCGTTCATGGGCAAGGAGCCGGGGCAGTGTCACAGCGCCCCAGCGCGAAAGCAATGGCTGTTCACAAATCCGTCACGTGTTATCCAGATTTTCTCCAGAGGGACACCGCTCGTTCACCTGCTTGGGCGCTCGGCAATCGACACTTCCGGTCCCTCCGGGGCTGCCTGCCCTGGGCGTTCACCAAAGGAGTCCCGCACGTGCGCAGAATCAATCGCTCACTGATCATTTCGCTGCTCGCGGCGCTGGCGCTGACAAGCGTGCCCGCAATGGCCCAGGGACGGGCACTGCTGATCGACGGATCGACCTCGATCTTCCCCTTGATGAACCAGCTGGCCGCGGCTTACCACAAGTCCACCCACGCACCCACTCCCAAAGTCGGCCAGGGTACCTCCGGCGTTGGCATCAGCGATGTTAATTCTGGTAGAGCCGACATCGGCGACGTCTCGCGGGACCCGATCGTCGGCGTGGACCCCCATGGACTGGTCTTCACCAAGATCGCCAGAGACGGTGTGTGCGTGATAACCAATCCCGCCAACCCTCTGGGCAACCTCAATCAGCAGACGGTGCAGCAGATCTTCACCGGCCAGGTACGCAACTGGAGCGAAGTCCCAGGGGCCAGCGTGACGGGCCCAATCGATCTGTTCCAGCGCGTGGCCTCTTCAGGTACGCAGGACGCCTTCCAGAACATCTTCCTCGGCGAAAGCCTGAAGATCTCACCGAGCGCCTCGGCTGAGGAATCCAATGGAACGATGCGCCAGGCGATCATTGGCGATAAGAACGCGATTGGTTTTGCCTCCTTCGCCTTCACGCCCGGAACCAATGCCGTGAGCTATCAGGGCATACCGTGCACGCTGCGCAACGCGAAGTCGGGCCAGTACCAAGGCGTGCGTAACTTCTGGATGGTGACCAAGGGCAGGCCCAAGGGCGCAGCCGCCAAGTTCATCTCCTGGGTCATCAAGCCGCACAACAAGACGGTCGAGAAGATCGTCGGCAGCGAGTGGATCCCCATCTATTGAGAAGGATTCCATCAGCGGAGGGCCGCGCCGAGCTCGCGCTCGGCGCGGTTGCGGTGGCCGTCCTCGGCTTTGTCGTGGCGATGCTGGTGACGGTATTCGTCAAGGCCTGGCCCTCGTTCTCGCACAACGGATACATAAAGTGGTTCTTCCCAGGCGGCGATGTCGATCAGCAGATCAAGGCGATCGTCAACAGCCCGCCCGACCCGGCTCACTACGTCTACCGCCTGCGCGCCTGGCCACTGCTGTGGGACACGCTTCTCACAACAGGCATCGCGGTGGTGCTGGGCTTGGTGCTGTCGCTGCTGAGCGCCATCTTCATCGTTGAGTTCGCGCCGGCCGCGATGCGACGCATACTGGAACCGGTGGTGCGGTTATTGGCCGCGGTGCCATCGGTGATCTTCGGCTTGATCGGCATCTTGCTTGTGGTGCCGTGGATCAATCAGCACCTGATCTCTCAAGGACGCAAGCTGTCGGTGTCCTACGTGGTTCAGCTCAACGGCGCGGGCCTGTTGGTGGCAAGCCTGATCCTGATGGTGATGATCCTGCCGATCATGGTGGCGATCACGGTCAATGCGCTCTCAGCGGTGCCAAGCTCCTGGACCGAGGGCTCCGCCGCGCTGGGCGTCAACCGCTGGCGCACGATGTGGCGCGTGTCGGTGCGCACCGCCCGGCCCGCGATCATCGCAGGCGCAGTATTGGCTACAGCGCGCGCGCTGGGCGAGGCGATCATGCTGGCGCTGGTGGGGGGAAGCCGCACATTCCCCGTCAACCTGCTCGACGGGCGCACCGCGCTGTTCGAGCCGGTCAGGCCCCTGGCGGCGACGATCATCACCTACAAGGACAACCTCACAGTGGTGCCCTTGAGCCAGACCCTGTATGCAATGGCAGCGGTGGTGTTGGTGTCCACCGCCGCTTTGTCGCTGGCTGCGTGGTCGGTCAAGCAGCCGCTCAAGCGCTATGGGATTCGCACCTGATGGCAGGCGCTCCACCACGATTGGGCAGCGCTCCTCCAACCGCCTTCAGCCCTGCTCCGTCACCCGGCGTGCGAGGCCAAAAGAAGCGTGGGCAGGACTCGATCTCCTCGTGGCCTTTAGCCGACCGTGTTGGCTATCTGCTGTGCTGGGCGGCCGGCCTGCTGCTGTGCGCGCTGGCGGCAGCGATCGTGCTGGTGATGTTGGTGAAGGGCATCTCCTATCTGCGGCCCGGCCTGTTGCTGGAACACCCCAGCGCCTCGCAGAGCCAGAGTGGATCGGGTGGCTTCCTGGACCCGATCGAGGGCACGCTGCTGTTGACGGCGATCGGTATCGCGCTGGCGGCCCCGATCGGCGTCGCGGTCGCGGTGTGGCTCTCGGAGTACCGCCGCCCGGCCGCGCTGGCACGAGCGGTTGAGTCGGGGATCGAAATGATCGCGGGCGCGCCGAGCGTGGTGCTGGCGTTCTTCGGCCTGCTGATCTTCGCCCGCCCGGCGCTGGCCTTCCTCTCGCAGACCTCAGCCGGCGGCGCGGTATACGGACGTTCGTTCTTCGCCGCCGGGGCGATGATGTCGCTGCTTGCGCTACCGCTCGTGGTGGGTGCCACACGCGAGGGCTTGGCTCAGATACCCGCGCACATGCGCGAGGCTTCCTATGCGCTGGGCAAGACCAGAGCCACGACGATCCGTCGCGTGCTGCTGCCTTCGATCCGCCCCAGCATCGCCTCCGGCACCACGCTCGGCATGGGGCGGATCATCGGGGACACCGCGATCGTGGTGATCCTGCTGGGCGCCTCGCTGCATCTGGAAGGGGCCGGAGGCCTGGCGGGGCTCTCAACGTTGCGCGGCACGGGCTCGACGCTGACGAGCTACGTGTTCGAAAACTCTCCCGCCGGCGAAGGCAACGCGCCGGAGAAAGCCTACGCCGCGGCATTTGTGCTGCTGATGATGGTGCTGGCGCTGAACATGGTGGTGACGCGCCTGAGCTCGGGCAAGCCACGCTGGATGGCCGGCTTGACCGGGCCGATGTTGTGGAGGTGGATGCCGTGGACCCGCTGATGCCACCGCCGCCCGTGAGAAAGATCGTGGTGGAACACGAGCCCACCATCGTGGCGCCGCCAGCCAACGGCCGGCATGCGCCGCCGCCCAACGCGCCCCTGGCGCCCGCCGCGGCCCGCCGAGCCAGGCGAGCGCCCGCGGCGCACGTGACCGAGCGGATGCGGATTGAGAGCGTTTCGCTGGCATATGGTGAGCGCTGGGTGGTGCGCGATGTGACACTGCCCGTACGCCAGGGCGAGGTGCTGGCCCTGATCGGAGCCTCAGGCTCAGGCAAGACCACGCTGCTGCGTTCGCTCAACCGTCTGACGGAGGTCACAGCGGGTGCGACACGAGCGGGCCGGATCACGCTCGATGGTCAGGAGATCGACGAGCTTGAGGTCACCGCGTTGCGCAGACGCATCTCGATGGTCTTCCAGCAGCCCAATCCTTTCCCCATGAGCGTCTTTGAGAACGTCGCCTACGCGCTGCGCGAGGAGCGCCGCGGCCGGCGCACAAGCCGCCGCGCAAGAAGCAGCCGCGCAAGAAGCAGCCGCGCAAGAAGCAGCCGCGGCGAGCTTGAACCGGCGGTGGTGGAGGCGCTGCAAAGGGCCGGCCTGTACGAGGAGGTAAAGGCCGACCTCAACCACCCCGCGTTGCGCCTGTCCGGGGGACAGCAGCAGCGTTTGTGCATCGCGCGCGCCTTGGCTGCCAACCCGGAGGTGCTGCTGCTGGACGAGCCCTGCTCGGCGCTTGACCCGATCTCCACGGCGACGATCGAGGAGCTGATCGTGAGCCTGCGCGAGAGCGTGGCCATCGTGATCGTCACGCACAATCTGCAGCAGGCCTTCAGAGTCGCCGACCACGTGGCCTTCATGCACCTCGGCGAGCTCGTGGAGTACGGATCGAGCGTTCAGGTATTCGACAATCCGCGCCAGCAACGCACGCGCGACTACATCAGCGGAGCCTTCGGGTGAGCGTCCGCCTGGTGGCGGCGTTCCTTTTGACAGCGCTTGCCCTCAGCGGCTGCGAGACCAACGCGCAGAGAAGCGCCAAGCTGGAAAAGGCGGCCCGTGCGGAGCGCCTGGCACATCCGCAAGCAGCCCAGAGGGGCGTGGTGGTCGCGCGCGAGAGCCCGTACGTGAAGGTGTTGCGCACGGACGTGGTGCACGATGAAAACGGCATCGCGGCCGTCGTGCTGCTGCGCAATACATCCTCCAAGCCACTGCGCAACGCGCCGATCGCGCTTGCGGTGAATGACGCCAAGGGTGCCACGCTCTACCAGAACAACTCCCCTGGGCTGGACACCGCCTTGGTGTCGGTTGCATTGCTGAAGCCTCACGCCACAACGCTGTGGGTCGACGATCAGATTCAGGCCGCGGGTGTGCCGGCGAAGGTGCACGCACGCGTGGGCGAAGCGCCCACCGCCAGCGGCGCCCTACCCCGGCTGAGCATCAGTGGCCTGCATACCTTCGAAGACCCCAGCAACGGCCTTGGCGCGGAAGGCACGGTGACCAACAGCTCAAAGGTGGCCCAGCAAAAGCTCGTGGTGTATGCCCTCGCCCGCCGCGGCGCAAGCATCGTGGCTGCGGGACGAGCGGTGCTGCCGGAAGTGGGTGCAGGCCAGCGAGTGACCTTTCAAGTGTTCTTCATCGGTAGCCCGCGGGGCGCCAAGCTCGAAGCGAGCGCACCGCCGACGACCGTCGGCTGACGCGCCCCATCGGCTGACGCGCCCCATCGGCTGACGCGCCACTTCAACTCAGCGTCGCCGCCCCCGCTGCTTGAGCGTGATGCCCTCCAACACATGGGCCACGGTCTCACAGGCATCCACGGCGGCCTCCAGCGACTCAAAGATGTCCTTCCAGCGAATCACGACCATCGGGTCGATGCCTCCAACAAACAGCGAGGCCACCGCGTCGCGCTGCAATCGATCGCCCTCGTTCTCCAGCCGATGGATCTCAACCAGATGGGGCGCCAGCTCGGTGCCGGTGCGCAGGCAGCGCAGCGCACGAGCGATCTGCTCGCCGGCGCCGACGAGCACCTCGGCGAACTCCAGCGACTGCTCCATGGGGGCTTCCACCCCATAGAGGCCAAGCTGCGCGGCGGCCTGCTCGGTGTGATCCACGATGTCATCCAGCGCCGTCGCCAGCGCGTAGCCATCGCCGGTGTCAAAGGGGGCCGCCACGCGCCCGCGGCCGGTCAGGCGGTGGATGATGTCGTGGGTGATGCGATCGCCCTCCTGCTCGCACACCTTCAGGTCGCGCGCCAGGCTGGCGTGCTCGGGAAAGTCAGCCAGCAGGTCGCGCAGCAGCAGACCGGAGCGTTGCACGTTGCGCCCGGCCTCCTCCACCAACTCCATCAGGGCCCCGTCAGGGCTGCGACGCAGGAAGCTCATCAAGGCAGAATATTGACGCCTCGCCGGCTCTCACGATCCTTTCACGGCTTTTTCACGTGCGGATCACGACTTCGCAACGCCATCCGCGCGCGCGAGATCGATCATGCCACGCTGTGGACGAGGCGCGGGAGAACAACGGCACCCTGTACGCGGGCGAGCTTGAGATCAGGCTCGGCGAGGGGCTGGTGCTCGCTACCGGCAGAGCGCTCACGTTGTCGGTGCGAGAGTTCGAGCTGCTCGTGGCGATGGCCAGCCGCTCGGGGGCAATCGTCACACGGGAGGAGCTCTTCGAGGCGGTGTGGAAACGCGAGCTGCGCCACGGCGATCGCTCGGTTGACGTGTATGTCTCCAAGCTGCGCACCAAGCTCGAAGCCGCGATGCCCGATCGACGCTTCATCCACACCCACCCCGGCTTCGGCTATCGCTTTCAGCCACAACCTTCACGTGAACATCAGCTGCAGTCCGCGCGCGAGCCACTGCGGTCCGCGCCTGAGGAGCTTTCACGAGATGTTCACACACAGACCGCGCACAACTGAGAAGACTGCATCGCACAGTCGGACGGCGTGACCGATCCCCTGCCCGAGATTGGGCTGGGCGCTCCCACTCGCCGCCGTCAACATCCAGTCAGAGGAGACGCAGTGATCAACAAAAAGGCAGGCGCTTTCCTGGGCGCCGCGGTGCTGTCGCTGGCCGTTGCGGCGTGCGGCAGCAGCTCGAGCACCACCAACAGCTCGAGTTCCGGCGGCACCATCTCCGGCGCGGGCTCCACCTTTGCCGCACCGGTCTATCAGCAGTGGGGCTCGGCGATCTCAGGGCTCACCGTCAACTACCAGGCCGTCGGCTCCGGCGCGGGCATAACCTCGCTGCAGAGCAAGACCGTCGACTTCGGCGCCAGCGACCCGCCGTTGAAGGCTCCTGAAGAAGAAGCCCTCGCCAAGAACGGCTCGCCGGCACAGCAGATCCCGATGTTCCTGGGGGCCATCACCATCTCCTACAACCTGCCCGGCGTGCAGACCGGCCTGAAGCTCGACGCTACGACCGCAGGGGAGATCTTCCTGGGCAAGATCAAGACCTGGAACGACGCCGCGATCAAGGCGCTCAACCCTTCGGTCAATCTGCCCAGCACGGCGATCACCGTCATCCACCGCTCGGACTCCTCGGGCACCACCGCCGGCTTCACCGGCTGGCTTGAAGCAGCCGACCCGACGTGGCCCAAGAGCGTTGGCTCCGGTAAGGACGTGCCGTGGCCCACGGGCACCGGTGCCAAGGGCAACGCAGGCGTGGCCGGCGCGATCCAGCAGACGACCGGCGCGGTCGGCTATGTCGAGCAGGCCTATGCCCTGCAGCACAACTTCACCTACGCCAGCGTGAAGAACAAGGCCGGCAACTACGTGACACCCACGCTGGCCTCCACCAGCGCGGCGGCCGAAGGCATCGAAGTCCCGGCCAACCTGGGCTTCGCGATCAAGAACCCCTCGGGCTCAGGCGCCTACCCGATCGCCTCGCAGACGTTCATCGTGGTCAACAAGGATCTCTGCAAGGCAGGCATCCCCGGCGGCGAAGCGGCTGCCAAGGGCGTCAAGCAGTTCATCGAATACGGGCTCGGATCGGCCGGTCAGAGCGTGTTGGCACAGGCCGACTACGCCGCGCTGCCCGCCTCGATCCTCGCCAAGTCCAAAGAAGCAGCAGCGGGCCTGCAGTGCAACGGCGCCGCAATCGCATAAATTAGGGGCGCTTTGGAGGCCGCATCAATCCCAAGCGGTGACCGCTCGAAACTAGAGCGGTCACCGCTTGCGCGGTTTCCCGATCGTGCCCTGCGCTACGGCCTGACGCTGCTGGCCGCGCTGATTCTGGCGCTGATCGTCTACTTCTTCGTGCGCCTTGTCGGCGAAGCGCGGCCGGCGTTTGCCAAAGAAGGCGTCTTAGGCTTCACCTTCACCAACGACTGGGACGTCAGCGCCGAACACTTTGGCGCGCTGCCGCTGGTCGTGGGGACACTCATCACCTCGGCCTTGGCGCTGCTGATGGGGGTGCCGGTGGCAGTGGCCACAGCGCTGTACATAACCGAGCTGTGCCCGCGGCGCATCAAGGCGCCGATCACGATCCTGATCGAGCTGTTGGCAGCCGTGCCCTCCGTTGTCTATGGCTTGTGGGGCATCTTTTTCCTCGCCCCCAAGTTGCAGCCGGCCGAGCAGTGGGTGGCCGACAAGCTCAGCTTCATCCCTTTCATTGGCGGCGGCGTCGTGACCATCCCCAACTACTTTGTTGCCGGCCTGATCCTGGCGATCATGATCCTGCCGATTGTCAGCGCGATCTCGCGCGAGGTGATGGCGACTGTGCCGCCCGATCACAAGGAGGCCGCACTGGGCCTCGGCGCCACGCGCTGGGAGATGATCCGCACGGCCGTGTTGCCCTACTGCCGCACAGGCATCGTTGGCGGCTCGATGCTGGGCTTGGGCCGCGCGATCGGCGAGACAATCGCCGTCACGCTGGTGATCGGCGACGCCCCCCAGCTGAGCGGCCACCTCTTCAGCCAGGGCTACACGCTGGCGGCGGTGATCGCCAATGAGTTCGGCGAGGCCACTGGCCTGCACCGCTCGGCGCTGTTCGCCGCCGCGCTGGTCCTGTTCGTGCTCACGCTGCTGGTCAACGCGCTGGCTCGGCTGGTCGTCATGCGCGCCAACCGCAGCCGCACACAGCCACGGCAGGGTGGTCCAAAAGCTGGCGTAGCCGACGTGGCTGAGACGGCAGCGATGGGAGCGTGATGAGCGCGCAGGGCGCCACCCCCCCGGCCACTCCCAATCGCATCGAGCGCTTCGCCGTCAGTCCCAGGCGGCGACGCTCGGACAAGCTGGCACGCTCGCTTGTGCTGGCGGGCACCGTGATCGCGCTGATCCCCCTGGTGCTGGTCATCTACTACCTCCTGCACGAGGGGTTGAAGGCCTGGAGCCCTCACTTCTTCACCACCGACCCCACCGGCAACACCTTCTTCAAGAACTCCGATATCGGCGGCATCAGAAGCGCGATGCTGGGCACCATCGAGATGGTCGCCCTCGCTTCGGCGATCGCCGTGCCGGTCGGCATCGGCGTGGCGGTGTGGCTCGTGGAGTACGGCAAGCAGCACTGGTTCGCGCAGCTGGTGCGCTTCTTCGTGGACGTGCTCACGGGCGTGCCTTCGATCGTGTTCGGCCTCTTTATCTACATCGTGCTGATCATCGGCACCGGCTCAACGTTTGCCGGCTACAAGGGCTCGCTGGCGCTCGCGCTGCTGATGCTGCCCGTGGTCACGCGCTCAGCCGAGGTCGTGCTGCTGTTGGTTCCAGGAGCACTGCGCGAGTCGGCGCTGGCGTTGGGCGCGGCGCGCTGGAAGGTCATCTTTCGCATCGTGCTCCCCACGGCGCTCAGCGGCATGATCACCGGAGTCCTGCTGGCGATCGCCCGCGCCGCCGGCGAGACCGCGCCGCTGCTGTTCACGGCAGGAGCCACCAATAAGACCAGCTCCAACCTCGGCGAGTTCATGAACTCGCTGCCGGTGCAGATTTACAACGACGTCATTTCCCCCACCCAGTCGGTTGTCAACCGCGCTTGGGGCGCGGCCTTGACGCTGGTTGTGCTTATCTTGATCCTCAACCTCGTGGCCCGCCTGGTTTCCCGAAGGAGCCGCCTTGCATGACACCCGACGCATCGCCCCATATAACAGCGGGCGCCCCTGCGCCCTCCGCGGAGAGCTCGGCTGAGAAGATGCTCCAGCCGGGCCAGCCAACCGCGGATCCAGCCACGAGCGCGCCCGCGAGCTCCAGCGCCGCGAACATCGTCAAGCGCGGCCCTCAGGTGCGCCTGAAGCAGCTGCGCGCCTTCTACGGCTCCGCCGAGCAGGTCAAGGGCATCGACCTTGAGTTCCCTGCCAACCAGGTCACCGCCATCATCGGCCCCTCGGGCTGCGGCAAGTCGACGATGGTGCGCTGCATCAATCGCATGCACGAGGAGATCCCAGGGGCGCGCGCCGAGGGCAAGGTGCTGCTGGACGACCTCGACCTCTACAACAGCTCCGTCGATGTCATCGCCGTGCGCCGGGCGATCGGCATGGTCTTTCAGAAGCCCAACCCGTTCCCCACGATGTCAGTGTTCGACAACGTCGCCTCGGGTCTGCGCCTCACCGGCGTGGGCCGCAATGAGCTGCGCCCCAAGGTTGAGGCCGCGTTGCGCGGCGCGGGCCTATGGGAGGAGGTCGCCGACCGGCTCTCCGAGCCCGGCATCGGCCTCAGTGGTGGCCAGCAGCAGCGCCTGTGCATCGCCCGCTCGCTCGCCGTGGACCCCGAGGTGCTGCTGATGGACGAGCCCTGCTCGGCGCTCGACCCGATCGCCACGCTGAAGATCGAGGAGCTGATCGCCACGCTTAAGCAGCGCGTGACGATCGTGATCGTCACTCACAACATGCAGCAGGCTGCACGTGTGGCCGACCGCACCGCCTTCATGCTCAGCGGCGAGATGGTCGAGGTAGGTCCCACGAAGGACATCTTCACCACGCCCAGCGACTCCCGCACCGAGGAATATGTCACCGGAAAGTTCGGATAGAGGGTGGCGCAGCCGGCCGAAGGCCGGCGAGCCGGGCCCCTCTGCGTCCTCAGACAAAGGCCGGCGCGGCCGGCTGCAGGCCGCTGAGGAGCCAGGCTCCTCCGCCCCCGCAATCAGCCCTGCCTCCGGCAGCCGTCTTCAGGGACGCCAACACTTCCAGCAGCAGCTGCAGGAACTGGAGACGCGCGCGCTGGGCGGCCTGGACCTGATCGTCGAGCAGCTCGACCGTGTGCTGGAGGCCCTCAACCACCAGGATGTGGAGTTGGCGCAGATGGTCATCGCCGACGACGATCGCGTGGACGGCCGCTACCTGGAAGTCCACCAGGGCATCCTCTCGCTGCTGGCCCTGCAGGCCCCGGTGGCAGGTGATCTGCGCGTGGTCGCCGCGCTGCTGCACGTCATGAAATGCATCGAGCGGATGGGCGATCAGTGCGTCAACATCGCCAAGCTCATCCCCCTCTCTGGCCATGAGCCGCCGGTGCGCCGCGAACTGCTGGACGCGCTGCTGAAAATGGGCGCCTACGCCCGCTCGGAGGTCACCCAGTCCAAGGCTGCCTTCGCCACGCGTGACGTGGAACTGGCCGAGGACCTGGTGCGCCAGGACCGCGAGATCAACCGCCTCAACCGCGACATCTTCCGCATGGCCATCGAGATCGGCGAAGACGCCGATACGCGCGAATGGGCGATGCTCATGACCCTCGTCGCGCGCGCCCTGGAGCGCGTTGGCGATAACGCAGTGGACATCGGCGAGCAGGTGGCTTTTGTCGTCACGGGCCTCTTCCGCGAGTTCTCGGACTCCTCGCACCCGATGGGCGCGGGCGGGGTCTCCGACGGCGGCGCGGTCTAGCGACCTTCTGGAGGGCCTCCACCCCTTGGGGCTCCGGCGTGTGGGGCGCGAAGTGCAAAAGATGACGGGATCACCGTGCAGGCGCGTCGCCGCGCGGGCAGGTCTTCTTTTTGAAGGGGGTCCCCTTCCCGGTCTCGTCGGATGTAAAGAGTAGGGCGATAATCCAAACTCGCCCTCCAGATCAAGCCATCCAAGGAAGGGTGATAGTGCATGCAAGCCCGAAGAGAGATCCCAGCCAGGTCGCTCGCTCTGTACGCGATGACGGCGGCGCTGGAACTGCCGGTGATCCTGGCGCGGTACCTCGCGATCTATGTAATGGCAGCGATCGCCATGAAAGCGACAGGGCACTCGACCACGGAAGCTGGTGAGTGGGCGAAGCTGGCGGTGCTCCCGGCCGTGTGGTCGGCGGCAGCGCTGGTGAATCCGGCCGGCGGCGGCTGGTGGTGGCAGCAGCAGCTAGGCGGCAGAGAACCATCCAAGCGCGAGCATCTCGCCTACCGCGCCGCGATGGAGGAGCTGGAAGCCGGCAGCACGATGCTGCTGCCACAGCCCAAGCGTTGGTTCGTGCTGGAAGAGAGCGAACCGGACGCGGCGGTATGCGGCGACACGCTGATGTTCACACGCGGTTTGCTGGAAAGCCCCCACCTGACGGCGGTGCTGGCGCACCAGCTCGGCCACCTGCAGGGCATCGATGCGCGGCTGACGGCAGCCCTGAAGCGGCTGGTCATCAACCGCGAGGGGGAACGCGCCGGGGCCAAACGCGAGAAGCAGACCGCATCCCCCACCCCCGCCCAAGCCCTGGCGTCCAAGCAATCGCTCACGCGCTGGGCCATACGCATGACGATCGAGCTGCTGCGAGGCGGGTTGGCCCTGCGCGTCACCTCGATCGGCTGGGGCCGGGTGTGGCGGGAGCAGGAGTACGATGCAGACCGCTTCGCCGCGAGCATCGGCCGGGGCGAGGAGCTGGCCGACTTCCTGCAAGCACAGACACTCAAGCACGACCACCCGATCCCACTGGTATGGCTGACAGACCACACGCACCCGCCGACGGCACTGCGCATCGAGGCGCTGCGCACCCTGGCCAAAAAGCAATCGCCAGGCGGGACGCTCGGGCAGGAGGTGCGCGGTGAGGTCAGAATCTAGAGAACGCCTTGATCGTGGCGGACCATGTGCGATACCGCTGTGGTCCGCCGATCGGCTTCGACTTCGTGGCCGAGCAAGGGCCTGTACCGGCCTCGACTCGACTAGCTACCGCTCTTTAGTGTGTCGCGTGCTACATCGCCAGCGTCGCCAAAGTTTTATGTAAGCCTCATTGGCACTCCACCGTGGCGCATCCGCCGATCGTCCTCGCACCGAAGCACCTAACATATAGCGGCCCTAGCACCAAGGTTGGATCGCGTCTGCCTCTGGTAGACATACCAACGCAATCAATGCGCCCCACCGCTACCGGGATTTGCCAGCTTGGCCGCGCTCTGGCACTTTCATATACATGCTGTTCGTGATAGTAAGCCCAAGGATGGCTGACACACCATTTCACGATGTCCTGGGCAGCTTTGGCTCCAAGCCCGCCATTCCCATTGCGCCCGCAGATCAGCCATATTAACGGGACCATCTCCAGCGAAGGGTCTGTCCGGTTCTTTGCGTATTTGGCGTAGTCTGATTGCTCGTGACTGTGGAATTGCGGGCCCTTGTGAAAGGACAGCGTGTTATGAATAATCGGGAGCCTGTTGATCAGTCAACGTTGCCGGTAGCCTCTGGCGGTGGGGAACAGAACGCGATGCGTTCGTGGACGTAGGAGCTCGTGTCTTGAGCCCGCGGTGGGGGCGTCGCGCTGACGGGAGGCATACCGTCGGTTTCCTGGGGCTTCCGCCACGCTCTCTTTCGAGAGCCCGCGATCTTCGCGCGGGCAACGTAGGGACCGCGGCAGGAGCAAAATCGGCAAGGAGCTTCGGCGACTCCATCTCAAATGCGGCATGAACAGGACAGTACCGAGCGATGGACTGGGTGCCTATGGCCTCACAAAAATAATCCTTGGTAGGCGTTTCGCTATAGCACCTAAGAGTCTGGTCGCATCAACAACATCTATACTTAGGCAATCTTGTTCACAACAGTTCCATGTATCGTTGCTCTGCCAACCTTCGCGGACGCTTCAATGCCTCGACAAGAGGAGGAGAGCACCGGGGAGGGAGGGTATGACGCCATCGCTCACTGGCGCGACAAGGTCCCATCCTCGGTATGCCGATTGTTCTTTCGATCGCGGAGCGCCGCATCGACTCTCATCACTGCCGGGGCGATCACGCTGGCCATCGCGACGTCGGCGGCAGCCGCACCGGGCGACCTTGACACGTCCTTTGGTCAGGGTGGCCATGCGATTGTGCAGCTCAACGAACGCTGCCTCAACCACTGCGCAAGGTTTATGGGTTCTTATGCGGACGCCTTGGCGGTTGAGGGCAACGGCGGGATCGTGCTCGGCGGCTGGGAAAGCCCAGGCCCAGCGCCCGGCCAACCCCAGGCAGCCCTTGCACGACTGGACTCCGACGGGACGGTCGATCAGTCGTTCGCAATGATCGGTCCCGCAAGTCGCGCGGCGTTTCGGATCACTCATCTGTATCTGCTCCCCGCTGGCGATGTGCTTGCCTTAGGGGAGGCCGAAGACGGAAGGGTTGGATTGGAGCGATACAGCGCTTCCGGTCAGCTGGATCCGTCGTTTGGGTCCAGTGGCCTGCGTTTTCTCGACACTCCGCCTGGCACCGTCCAGGAGGCCCGCGATGCCGCAGGGCGGATCGACGTTCTTGCTCGGTCCGCGACGCGGATCATTGCCATGCGCTTTCTTCCGTCAGGGGCGCTAGACCGTGGTTTTGGCGTTCGGGGTGTCTCGAGTTTGCCCACCGCACGCCAGGCTGAACCAATTGCGCTGACCACCGTACAGGGAGGTGGTGTTGTTCTTGCTATAAGCATTGACGGGTCGTCGCCCGCAGCGGCGACGAAGTTGTTGGTGGCGCGGCTCACGCCAGCCGGCAGATTGGCTCGCTGGTTTGGGCACGGTGGGTTTGCGTCTGTGCCGATTGCGCGGCCGGTGCCCTCCGCCGTCATTGCGGTAGAGCCAAGTCAGCGGATTGATGTCGCGACCGGCGAAGATCCCGGACCAGGCGGAGATCTTGTGCTGCTTCGTTACATGCGGTCCGGGCGTCTGGATCGGTCGTTCGGGATCGGTGGTGTTGCCCACGGCGTGATCCCTGGGGTGGAACCCAGTTACGGCAGTGTAAATGCGCGCGCGATCACGCTCGACGGTCGCGGTGATGTCATCGTTGCCGGCGAAAGGCATTTCAATCGGGTTGATTCGCGTCGCGGTGTCGGATTTCTTGCGAGGTACACACCCAGCGGTCGGGACTGCTCGTTCGGTTCTGCGGGCGTCGTATCTGACAGCGAGGTCGGTGCCGCGACTGCTACGGAACTCGAACCTGACGGCCGAATCCTTATTGCAGGCTGGTCTAACAACGCATTCCTCGCAGCCCGCTATGAGGGCGGCGGCACACCTCATACGTGTGCCGGCGAACCGCATCTCCCTCACTGACCGCCTGCGCCTCCTTCTGGCCTCGCTCTCAACCACGGCCCAAGGGCATGCGTTCCGGGTGCCAAGAATGCTGTCACGAATACCCGTTGTCTCATCGCCCGCTGGCTGATCTTCCCTTGGTTGCCGGCATTGAGCCGCACCTGCACAGCAGGCCGCTCGCGGTAGCTCGGGAGGAGCTGGCCGCTGGGCCTAGGAACTCAACGAGCGCTCGGCCCCGAGTTCCGAGACACGGGCCTCCAGCATTTGCACGTAAGCAGTCGCGCCTCCAAGACCGGCCTTGTAGGCACGCCCGAGTTCCTCAAGGGCGGCATCCTCGCGCCCTGGTGCCGGCTCGGGGATGAGCGTCTGCGGCGCCATAGGCCACCACACTCGAAGTGCGCCTCGGGGCAGACGCTGGGTCTTTGGCAGCAAATAGTTGACCTTGACGACCTGTCGCCAGGAGATGACGACCAGGCCAACATGGGGGCCCACAATCTCCCGCACCCGATCAACCGCGAAGGAAGGCGCGTCCTTTTCCTTGTTGATGGCCAGCCCGACGAGCGGATCCGGTCGGTCCGAGCGCTTGATCTCTATGGCGAGATTTGTCGCATGCTGCTTGGTTGTAGCCCACACGGTTGCACTATCAGTGCCAGCGATGGCCGTCCCGAGTAGCAACAGCCGCCGACGCGCGGCGTCGGCTGGGCAGTCCCCGACTGATGTTTGGCGCTGTGTGCTCACCTGGGCGACTCGCGCAGCAAGCATCGCCTGCGCCATAGGGCGGCGTGGCCGTCCGGGACATCTTCCGTCGAAGGATGCCGGAAACCTCTCCGACCATCCTCCGGCGGCCGCATCCCACATCGTTCGGGCGCCAGCCCGCAGTGCTTCGTCGTATGTGACATCCGTTCGAGCACCTACGGGACGATGTGCCCGACCTTCGCCGTCCCTGTGGCTGTGTACCACAGTGTGCCGTCGGCTCCTGCCGTGATTCCTTTGGGAGCGCTGCCCACTGGCAGCGCGTATTCCGTGACCGTGCCAGTTGTGGTGATCCGACCGATCTTGTTTGTGCCATTGGCAGTGAACCACAACTTTCCGTCAGGTCCAGCGGCGATCCCATACGGTGCGCTGCCAGTGCCGACGGCGTATTCGGTAACCGTCCCACTGGTGGTTATGCTGCCGATCTTGCTGGTGCCGCTCTCGGCGAACCATAGCTTGCCGTCGGGTCCAGCGACGATCCCGCGGGGATGGCTTCCTGTGGCCAGCGAGTATTCAGTGATAGTGCCGCCCGTGGTGATCCTGCTGATCTTGCTGGAGCCATAGTCGGTGAACCACAGGTTGCCGTCGGGCCCGGTGGTAATTGCGAATGGTTCGCTTGGAGTGGGCACCGAGTATTCGGTCACGTGCCCGCCCATAGTGATCTTGGCGACCTTCGCCACACACATCTCGGTGAACCATAGGCTCACTTCCGACGCAGCAGTGATGCCTGGAATGCAGACGGCAGTGGTAACCGGATAGAACGCTGTCAGCGCGCCTTCGGTTGTGAAAGCGCCGATGCCTGCGCTGCTCCCGCGCGAGAACCACAGCTCACCTTCAGGTCCCGTCGTGATTGCCTGAACTTCGCCTTCGGTGAGTCCGGGATATTCGGTGATCGTGCAGACAGTCGTGATTCTGGCGTAGCGGCTTGGTGCCGCCTTTCCGAACCACACGTTGCCGTCGGTCCCCAACGCGATCGCGTACGTTGGCGCTCCGCCGGGTACTGCGTATTCATGTAGTTCGCCAAGCGCCTTGACGGTGTTCGTCGCGGCGGACGGCATCGTCGTTGCGCCTCCAGAGTTTGTGGCCGTCACTTTTACGACGAGTGTGTGGCCTACATCCGCGGAGACTGGGATATAGCTGGCGGTTGTGGCGCCGGTGATGTTGGCGCATTCACCTCCGCTTGCGTTGCAACGCTGCCAAATATACGCGAACGAAGTGGGCGCACCGGTCCAGGTGCCTGTCGTGCTCGTCTCGGCGACTTCCTGGTTTGGTGTCGGTAGCGAGATGTTTGGCGGCGCGGTGTTTGTCGGTGCCCCGTTCAGAACCGCCGTCGTCGCGGCCGACATGGCTGAAACTGGCCCACCGGCATTGGATGCGGTTACCTGTGCGCGGAGGGTGTGCGCAATGTCTTCCGCTCCTGGGGTGTAGGTGGCACTGTTCGCCCCAGCGATGGGAGCGCACGCTTCGCCGGCGGTGTTGCAGCGCTCCCAGCTGTACGTGTACAAGGTAGGGCTGTTCGTCCAGGTACCGTTGGTAGTCGATAGTGGTGTTCCGGTCAGCGGTGCCGTCGTTGACAGGGCGGGTAGCACTGTGTTCACCGGCGGCGCGGGCACCGCGACGACAGCGGAGACCGCAGTCGCGGCTGGCGCACTCGGGCCTGCGCTGTTGCTCGCCGTGACCGTGGCCTGCAGGGTGTTCCCTACGTCGGCCGCGACCGGCGTATAGCTGGACGTCGTCGCGCCAGCGATCGTCTGGCAGTTGATGCCGGCAGCGTTACAGCGAAACCAAGTGTAGATGTAGCTGATCGGTGCGTGTAGCCAGGTGCCCTGGCTGGTGGAAATTGGCTCGCCCTGGAGCGGGTTAGCCGTTGATAGGAGCGGCTGTGTTGCGTTGATGGGCGGGACCGGCGCTGTGACCACGGTGTGGTCTTCGCCGTTGGTCGTCCCGCGCGTGTTAGTCGCAACGACACGGTAATGATAGGTTGTTTCTGGGGATAGTTCGGTGATCGTTTCGCCGACTTCGACCGGAGATGTTCCGTTGCCAGCGCTGACCGCCGTGCTGCTTTGCCCGTACGTGGTCGTAAGGCCGTATTCGACCTTGTAGGTCGTTTCTTGGCCCTCGGGGTTGACGGTGCCGTTGAGTCGCGCACCAGTCGTAGTGATGGCACTGGCTGTCGTTGTCGTGACTGCAGGCGGATCACCTGCCTCTGCCAGCGTGACAGTGACGCCGGAGCTGTTCTTCTCGCTTCCTACGCCGACGCAAATCGTGGCGCTGACACACGACACTCCCAGCAATTCGCCACTTGTAGAGCTAGGCACTGTTGGGGTCACGTGCATCTGCCACGCCGACCCGGTCCATTGCTCGGCGAGGGGGACGAATACTGTGGGGCTCGCCTGGTAGCGCCCGACGGCCGTGCAGGCATTCGTCGCGATGCACGACGAGGAGCGCAGCGCGCCGCCCGTAGCCCCCGCGATGGCGGGCACGGTCTGCAGTTGCCATTCGGTGCCGGTCCACCACTCAGCCAAGGGCATATAAACTTCATGTTCTTTTTCGTATTCACCGACGCTCGCGCAGGCGGTCGTTGCCGAGCACGATACGCCGAACAGGTTCGTCCGGTTGGAGCCCGTGGGGTTGCGGGTGGTTTGTTGTGTCCACGTGCCACTGCTCCACTGCTCCGCCAGGGAGACGTTAAATGTTGGTGCGTCGAACCCTGCGGCTATGCAGGCTGACGTGGAGCTGCATGAGATGCCCATAAGCTCTGATTTCGTGGGTTCGGGCGCGGTCTGCCTTGTCCATGTGCTGCCGTTCCAGCTCACTACATAGGTTGCTGGCGGACCGGTTACCTTCAGGTAGTACCCGACGGCGGTGCAGTTTGTAGCTGAGGCGCACGAAACTCCCTCCAGAAGCGTCGTTCCGCCGACGCCAGTAGCGGTTTGGAGTGTCCAGCTACTTCCAGACCAACGCTCTAGCAGCGGCGAGTATGTGCCTTCTTTATACGACCAACCGGCCGCCGTGCAGGCGTTTGCGGCCGTGCAGGACACTGAGGTCAGGCTGCCTTTGGTCGCGCCAGTTGGGAGGGGGGTGCTCAGCAGCAGCCATTCGGTTCCGGTCCATCGCTCGCTGAGGGGAGTCGGCGTTGCGGCTTGTTCCGAGCTCCCGACCGCGATACATGCGGCGGCTGCGGTACAGGAAACCCCGTTCAGTTGGCTCGAGGTCGCGCCGCTGGGGTTGGGTGTAGCTTGAACCGACCAAGCAGCGAATGCGATGAAGCTCATCGTGGAACCCGTGTGGCTTCCACCGCTATTAGTCGTTTTCAGTCGGTAGCTATAGGAAATGCCTTCCGTCAGCCCGGTAATCGTTTGCGGCTCCGCCACTGGGTGCAGCCCTGAGCCAGCTGAAGCCGGAGTGATTGGCGCCAAGTGCACTTCGGAGCTGTGTTCGGTCGGCCAGTATTCGTATTGGTAGGTAGTGCTCAGCCCTTCTGCCGTCACGCTGCCGTTTAGCGTTGCGGACGTCGCCTGCACGTTAGTCGCAGCTTCAGTTCGCGCAGCCACCGGCGGCAGCGGCGTGGTGAGTTCTTTGATTCCGCCGCCTCCGGTTCCACCGCTGTTTTGGCTGAAGATCTCATAGTAGTAACGCGTGTTCGGCTGCAAACCCGTTAGCAATGCCGATACGAGCTGCTTAGTGCGGCTTGAGCCCGCTTCCTGGAAGGCAGTCCCGCTCCCGAGAGCGGTAGTCGTTCCGTACTTGAACCAGTAGGTGGTCGGCGAGCCTTCAGGGTTCACCGCGCCGTGGACCGTCGCTTCGGCGTGTTCCAGCGTTGACTGGACTTCGGTAGCGTTTGTCGTCACCTGCGCCGCGGGTCGGTACACGGTAACGATTGTGTGGTCGGGTCCCCGCGACGTGCCTGCCCAGTTGGTCGCAACAATCCGGTAGTGATAAAGCGTTCCGGATTCGAGCCCGCCGACTACACGAGACTCGATGCGTTCCGTTGTGCCCGTACCAGCGTCCGCCGATTCGGTGTTCGAGCCGTACGCCGTGGTAAGCCCGTATTCAAAATAATATTGTGTATCGGGACCGCTTGGATTGACAATGCCGTTCAGCTGTACCTGGTTTTCCTGAACTTCGGTTGCACCATATACCCCCGTAATGGGCACAGGTGGAGCGGGGGGCGGATCCTGGTAAGCGCACTGGTTACCATCCATGTCATCCCACAGCCAAGCAACCCACCAAAAGCCCGGCCTGCCATTAATCGGCGGCAGTTCTTGTGCTGGCCGATTCTCACACCGATCGGCAACCTCATTTTCTTCTTCTGGTACATTCGGGTCGATCCACCCGTTTTCGCCATTCGGGTCAGTGGCCGCCTCCGCGTACTCGTGGGAGGCAGTGCCGACCGTTTCATGGTTGTCAGTCCCCCCGCGCGAGCAGCCCGCCCGACCATAGGTCACCACGGCGTAAGTAAGCCCGCTGGGTGTAACGGAGTGGTAACCACAATCGGGGTCGTAGCCGCTGGCGAAGGTTGTTCCGGGGGCGAATAGCACGATCATTTGCGCGTTTGCGGGACTCGGGCTCCACGGGAACGCGGTACCTTCCTGGATCTTCTGCAGGACGCGCGCTTCGGTCACGTTCTGGGGTGCTGTTTCGCCCCACGACACCCATTCCCCAGCAACCGTTGCCTTGCCGACATTTCCAGTGTTGTCGTAATACTCGTCGATGATGCCCTGATAGCTAGCCTGCCCCGGTTCTTGCGTCTCGGCCTGGAGGCCGTAGTAGAACGCCTTAAGTTCCGTGTACAGCGCACCGTGATCGGCAAAGTTGGAGCCCCAGAAGATGAGGTAGAGTTGGGGGCTGTGCTGGACCGGCCCACCCGCCCATTGCATATCCTGACCGGGTTCGCCGGCGATCAACGGCGAGATCCCAGCAGCCGGGGTAGGGGATTGGAGTGACGGCGAGGATTCTTCGCTTACCCTCGGATAGAAATGGATGTGATGATTGCCGTTTGCCCACGCAGGAGGCGTAAACGCACTCGCTTGCGTACAGCGAACCCCCGCCCCAAGCAGCAGCACACAGACAACTAGGCTCACCCACGACAGGTGCGGCGAGCGCATAGGGCTTGAAAAACCTCGGCCGCAAACGCACCGCTCAACCCCAAGATGGCACTGTTCTTCACTACGTGCCACGTGACGGTTGGCACGACGGTATGACAACTCGCGGTTGAACGAACTCCGGTAGCCCATTGATGCCTCCATGTGGTTTCAGTCGCTGACTGAGTGCGACTCGACTCGCACGGTGCGCAGTGATGTGGAGCAACCTACAACGGCGGTTCCACGAAAGTCAAGATACAAATATGGTTCTGATAACACAATACATCTTGAGCTATAATGACAAGCCGCTAGAACCTAACCGAGCACGATACTTATGCGGTTCCAGGAGGGCTATTCAATTCTCCTGTCCCCTCCAGCAGCACTGCTGGCGTAGCACCCAGCGCATCAGCCAGTCGCAATATCATCGTCATCCTTGGATCAAGCCGACCCAGCTCAAGCCTGGAAACGTAGGAGCGGCTTAAGCCACAAGCATCGGCCAGCGCTTCTTGGCTCATCCCGCCCGCCTCGCGCGCTTCACGCAGGTTCGCGGCAAACCGCACAACTATCGGACGGGCAACCGAAAAGTCGGCAGTGTTGGACTCGCCGGCGGGCACAGCCGCTATCGACCGCAAAGGCCGCTCGAAGTCATTTCGTGGTCGCTGGTCTCTTGTGACGGTTGGGCTGCTCGTCCTCGCGCCGGTAGCCCAGGCGCGCGGAGATGCGGTCGGCAGCTGCTACCAGGTGCGGCCCCAAATGCTCAACCATCTCCTCCAAAGAGATCATCGAGCTGTGCGCCGACATGCTCA